>Ga0209181_10000140_pt1 | contig 126745 bp, 106 predicted proteins | sample MAT05_FD_187208 | JGI IMG/M metagenome (GOLD analysis project Ga0209181, IMG submission 187208) | Freshwater microbial communities from Lake Fryxell liftoff mats and glacier meltwater in Antarctica - MAT-05 (SPAdes) (version 2) | ecosystem: Environmental > Aquatic > Freshwater > Ice > Liftoff...
GAGCTTCAACACCAACGTGCTGTGGGACGCGCACGGTCAGCTCGGCGCCGTCTACGGCGGCAACGCTTCCGCGCGAAACCTCTTCACGTACGTCGGTGGCAGCATCGTCACCAACGCGGCCTACCCCCGCGGCGGCCTGCAGAAGAACTGGAAGCCTGCACCCATCCAGGCCTCCGAGGTCGACTCGGCCAGCTGTGTCGACGTGCTCGAGTTCGACATGGTGAACGACGGCAAGCACACGCCCTACTACGGGCTCACCCCGACGGCCGGCGACGGCGTCTGCGACGTCTACCAGTCGACCCAGCTCATCCCCGTCGTCGGCAACGTCGCCGCGACCTCTGCGAACAAGACTCTTTTGAACCTGCCCGCGAACCGCGACACGGTGAAGGGCATGCTGCAGGTCGTCCAGGGTTACTGCTTCGCCACCACCGCGAAGAAAGACGGGCTGGGCATCGTCACGACGCCGGCCTCGACGAGCAACTGCAACAGCCCGTTCGCTCCGGTGAACCGCCCGCTGATGGGTGGCGTGCTGCACTCGACCCCGGCCGTGGTCGGCCCGAGCCCGAACATCTCCGACCGCGGCGCGCCGCGCCCGACCGTCGTCTACACCGCCGCGGCCGATGGCCAGCTGCACGCCTTCTACGTCTCGGGTGGCGCTGGCTACATCGGTGAGCCGTTGGGGCTCAGCTTCCCCAACACGGGCGCCGTCGGTGCCTTCAACACGGTCTGGGCGAGCCCCTTCGTGAAGCCGCTGCCGATGACGGAGCTCTGGTCTTTCATGCCGGCCTCGCAGCTGCCGCTGCTGTCATCGAACAGCCAGCTGGTCGACTCGGCGCCAGTGGTGCAAGACGTGTTTGCTGACTTCAGCAACTCGGGCGTTCGCGAATGGCACACCGTCTTGATTGCCACCGCGGGCGGCCCGCTCGGTAACCCGGGCAGCGAGATTTTCGCGATGGACATCACCAACCCGCTCAAGCCCGTCTTGCTCTGGGACATGATGGGGACGTGGACGGGGCCCCCGGGCACCTTCTCGCCCATCGCGGTCTCGAACCTCGGGCCGACGACGTTGCCGGGCGCGCTCAAGTACGTGCAGACCAAGCGCAGCGCGGCGTACCCGAACGTCGGCCTCACCACCGCCAGCGTGTTCGACTACAGCACCCTGGGCGCCAGCTACGGTCTCTCGCTGGGCGTCACGCGCAGCGGCGTCGAGCCGAACTTCCCCGTCTACCTCTCGAGCAACTTCGCGCAGGACACGGCGAACTTCCCGTTCACCAACGGCGCGCAGGTCTATTCCATCGACTCCGCCACCGGGCAAATCATCTGGCACTGGCTGCAGCCGTACGCGATTACCGGCAACATCCCCGGCAACCCGGTGCCGCAGCCGGTCACGCTGCTGCCCGACCGCTTCGGCTCGCTGAGCCTGGTGTACGCGAACGACATGGAAGGCAACACCTGGGAGCTTCCGGCCAAGACGGGCATCAACGCGTGGACCGGAGCGGGCGTTTCCTCCACTGGCGCCATCTTCGCCACCGGCACCCCGTCTGAGCCGCTGACCGCGCCGATCACCATCGCGCGCATGCCGAACATCCCGACCACGAGCACGGCGGCGCTCAAGCCGTGGAAGCAGAACCTGATCGCGCTCACCGGCACGAACAACGCGGCCGAGGGGTACGTGAACCCCGACGGCCAGTTCCACGTGATGAACATCGACCCGGGCGTTCGCCCGACGACGGGCGTCGCTCCGGCGGACAACAACATCACGCTCACGCCTTTCCCGATGACCTTCACCGCGCGCCGCGTCGCCGGCCCCATCTCGGTGGTCGGGCAGTTCGCGTACGTGTCGACCACGAGCAAGGCCATCAGTGACCCGCTGCTGATCGACGCCCTCGCCCTGGGCGGCGTCTTCCCGGTCGACCTCGGAGCCGCTGACACCTCGACCGTCACCACCAGCCTTCCGTACTTCAGCACCCAGGGCTCCTACGGTGGGGTGGTGGCCATGAATGAGCCCGGCGTCGGCGTTCACGTCATCAGCTCGCAGGTGACGCAGCAGTCGCACACCATCATCACCACCGCCGGTTCGCAGCCCAATGCCCAGCTCCGGGTCAACGGCCCGGTGAACAACGTCCTCTACAAGCTGACGGGCTGGGTCCGTCGAGTGCTGGATTGAAAATGCGCCGCTCTTCAGGCTTCACGTTGATTGAAGTGATGATTGCGCTGGTGGTGCTCGCCCTGGGCATCGTCGGCTCGCTCATCGCGGTGCTGGCCGCCGGCAAGGAACTCAAAGAAGGGCAGACGCGGCAGGTGCGCAGCCTCCTCGGTGACGCCAGCGCGCGGCGCTTCATGTTGGCCAGCAAGCTTCCCGGCTCTGCGCTGCAGGTGGCGGCCGACGCATCCCTGCTGACCACCGTGTGTCCGACCCCATGCACGGGCCTGCCGATTGGCGCCGCGCCGTGGACGCTCGACAACACGACGTTCGCCACAGGCGACCTGGCGACGGGCCAGTACTTCCGCGTCTTCAAGAATGGGGAAATTGAGCAAATCACCGCGACGACGACTCCAGCGGTCGCCGCTGGGACACCCTGCGACGCGGTGCCGCGCACCATCTACTGCCGCGAGTTCATGATTACCCGTTCGCCGGCACCCATCGTCACCGCGAAGAGCACGTGGACGGCGGCGTGGCCCCCTGCGGCGTTGGCTGCCGTGCCGGTGGACGCCAACATCTACACAGTGTGGATCCGCCTGGTGAAGGGTGGCGACACCCCGGCCGACGCCATCTACTTCACGGACTCCTTCATTCAATGACTCACAAGAATCGCCGCGGATTTTCGCTGATCGAGCTGATGGTCTCGGTCGTCATCATGGCCGTCGCCGTCGCTGCCACTGCGTCGGTGGTGGTGACGATGATGTCGCTCACCCGCAACGCCGAGAACTACACCGACGACCTCGACCATGCCCGCATGGGGGGCACCGCGATTGGCCGTGTCGTCGAGTCGGCCGGGCTGATGACGCCAGACGGCCTTTTGATCAACACCGGCACGGGCCCGATGATGATCAACCCCATCTTCGGCATCGACGGCACCACGGGCGCTGGCTTCCGCGCAGGCGGCGCCGCGGTGGCCGTCACGGGGCCCGATGACCTCTGGGTCGTCACCCCGCACCGCAACGCGCTGCGCGAAGGCTGCGTCGACCCCGGCGCGGGCGTCGCCATCAGCCGCACCACACTGGGCGGCGTGCTCACCGTGCAGTGCCCGGCGGTCATCACCACCTTCACCGCCGCCGACTACCTCGTCGCCTCGAACTCGCGCACTGGCGCGCTGCTCTCACCCCCGCTGGTGCTCAGCACCGTCGGCGCCAACGCCACCATTGGCTACGCCGAGCAGGCCGTGGCGAACTACTCGCCGGCCCCGCCGCCCGGAGAAGGCTTCACCCGCGGCGACCTGGTCTACGGCGTGACGCTCTTCCACTACTCGATCAAGCCGAGCCCCTTCAGCGCCGGTCGCCCCGCGCTCGTCCGCCACCGCGGCATGCTCGGCACCGAGGCCACCACCAACCGCCCGTTCGTGGAAGACCCGGCTTTCGGCGACGAGGTGGTGCAGGACCTCGTCGAGGACATGCAGGTGTCCTTCGGCATGCAGAACAACACGGGCGGCGCCATCACCTACCAGGCCTCGTTGGCGCCCGACTTCAACCCAGCCCTCACGCTGCGCAGCGTTCGCATCAACGTGGTGGCGGTCGGCCGGCTGCGTGACCTCGCGGTCGACGGTGACCGGGTGGTGCCGCTGCGGCCGCTGGTGGTCGAGAACCACTCGCCGCCGGGGGCTGCGCTGACTGCCGCGGGTGACGGGTTCCGCCGCGTCCTCTATTCGCAGCGGCTCGAGCTGCCGAACGCCGCTCCGGAGAATCTATGAGTTTCGTCGCATCGCCGAAGCGTGCCCGGCAGCAGCGGGGCAGCGCCCTGATGACCGCGGTGATTCTCATCTCGGTGATGTTGGTCGTCACCGCGGGCGTCCTCTACTTCGCCAGCCAGCAACGGCTGCGCGCGATTCAGAGCAGCCGGGTGATGCCGCGCAACTACTGCGTCGAGACGGGGCTTCAGCTCGCCCGCACGTACTACGGCGCCAACTACGTGAGCTGGAACACGTTCCTCGCCACGCCTTCGCAGTACGACCCGGTGCCTTCCAGCTGCAACACGGCTCCCGCGGTGCCGACGAACGCCGCGCTGCAGACCGCCCGCCCCGAGCTTTTTGCCGACCTCGACGGCGACGGGCAGCTCGACGTCTACATCTACCTTCGCGACAACTTCGACGAGCACGCGCCCGCCGCGGCCAACTGCACCCGCGACAACGACCTGCAGGTGGTCGTCGGCGCTGTCTGCATCTCGCGCACGCTGACGCCGCTTCGCGATGACAACAGCGTCAATCCGACCCGTCAGACGAACGAGGCCATACTGCAGTACTCGCCGCCCGGCGCCGCGTACGCGCAGCGGTGTGCCTCGCTGGGCAACTGCAACGTGAACTGATTCGACGCGTGGGTCAGCCCAAGATGTGCAGCACGACGGCGATCACAATTCCCAGCCCGGTCGCCGCGCCGAAGATGGCCAGCAGCGGCAGCGCGTAGGCGCGGCCGGCACCGAAGAACGCGATGCCCACTTTGACCAGCGTGTTGCTGCCCACGGCGATCAGGATCGCCAGCGCTGCGACCGACAGCGGCACCTCGCCTGAGGCGGCCTGCCGGCTCGTCGCGAGGTTGATGGCATCGACGTCCATCAGCCCCGAGATCCCCGCCGTCACGAGCAGCCCCGTGTTTCCCAGGTACTGCGTCGCCACCGCCGACACGACGAGGATCACCGCGAGCAGCACGCCCCACTTGAGCGCCGGCAGCAGCGAGAACGGGTTCTGCAGCTCGACTGGGCGCGACGCGGTCTTCTTCGACGCGCGCATCGCCCGCCACTTCCAGAGCGCGCCAACAATCGACACCGCGGCCATCGCCGCCATCGGAGCGGCCAGCGCCAGCGCCACCTTCGGCGCGATCAACGCCGCCACCACCACCACCCGGATGAACATCACCGTGCTCGCCAGCAGCGTCGCGAGCTGCCCGGGCACCACCATCGCCTCCGACGCCTTCGCCTGCTGCGCCATCGCGGCGGTCACCGCGGTCGAGCTGGCGAGGCCACCGACGATGCCGGTGAGGCCCGCTCCGCGCTCGCTGCCGAGCAGGCGGTTGAGCACGTAGCCGACGAAGTTGATGCCGGCGATCATCGCGACGAAGATCCCCAGCCGGCGCGGCGACAAGACGCGCCAGGGATCGCGCGCCTCGTCCGGCAGCAGCGGCAGCACGATCGCCAGCAGCACCGCCAGCTGCAGCGCCGACGTCAGGTCTGCGCGCTTCATCTTCGGCACGAGCGTGCGGAACCAGGGCTTGGAGATCAGCAGCAACATCACCGCCAGGGCGAAGCCGACCGCGAGCAGCCGCTGCTGACTCACCAACATCCCCAGCAGGAACGTCGCCAGCGCGGCCACTTCCGTCGTGAGGCCACGCGCCGCGAGGTCAGACCGAATCGTCGCAGTCGCCACCAGCACACCGATGACGACCAGCGCTGCGACGGGGATCCACGGGTTGGTCGCCGCGAAGAGCCCCGCCACCCAGCCGAACAGCGACAGCAGGGCGAACGTTCGCACCCCCATCATCGTTTCGTGGGGAGCGGGCTGCGCCGCTGTTTCTTTCTGCTCACGCTCGAGCCCGATGAACAGGCCGATGCCGATCGCGATCCCTCCGTCGAGCAGCATCGTCAGCGACGTGGGCTCCATTCGCTACCCCCTCAATCCGTTCGCGGCGCTGATCAGGTGTTGCATCATCGCCACTCTCCCTCGAATAAACGCCTCGGGGGCTGATTTTCCCGGCTCTGCTGCTGCTGCTGATGGGGCGGCCTACTTCGGGGCCCACTCGGTGAAGACGTACTCGCGATCCTTCTTCGCTTCGTGGCACGTGAAGCAGCCTGTCTTCACGTCCAGCGTCTTCGGCTTCCCCTCACCGTCAAACGCAGAGAACAACCAGCCGCCGGTTTCCTTCTGCGCCTTGTCGCGCTTCATCGTCACCACCATCCGCAGCTCGCCGGCGTGGGTCGCGCCCCCTTCCTCCTTCACGTCGTAGAAGGGCACCGCGAACTGCGCTCCCTCGGGGTAGCCCTTGCCGGCCTGCAGCGCCTTGAGGGCCTTCGGCTCGACGTACACATGGTGAAACCCGTATAGGCCATGCTGTTTGTCGGGAATCACCATCGACTTCACGTGCTGCCAGCTGCGGTAGTTGGCCGGCAGCTCGGGATCCTTCGCGATCGCGAGCGTGCCGATGGTGATGAGAGGAATGACAAATCGAAGCGAGGTCTTCATCGGTGTGTTGCTCCTGGGTTGTGTGACGGGCAGGGGTTTGCCTGCTTCGGCGAAGCCCGTCTGTGACCCAGGTCACCGAGCGATGTCGTCGCGAACCCGCCTCAACCCGGCGACGTCGAGCACCTCGATCGCGCCGCGCTCAATCCGAATCAGCCCGTCATCGCGAAAGTTCTCGAGCAGCCGGCTCACCACTTCCCGCGCGGTGCCGAGGTGCGCCGCCAGCTGCTCGTGTGTCGTCTGCATCGGCCGGCCTGCCGCTTCGAGCAGCAGCCCAGCCATCCGTTCGTCCATCTTGCGAAACGCCACCTCGGCCACCAGCGTCATCAGCCCCGAGAGCAGCTCATTGGTGACTGACACCACCATCGCCCGCACTGCCGGCTCTGCGTCGAACAGGGCGCGAAATGACTCCGCAGACAAGGTGTGGAGCACCGAGGGCTTCGTCGCTTCGACCTGCGCCGGGTACGGGGCGTTCGCCAATACGCCCGTCACCGAGAGGATGCAGCACCGGCCGGGGTGCACGCGGTAGAGCGTGATTTGCCGGCCGGTCGCGCTGGTCTTGAACACCCTCAGCTCGCCCTGCTCCAGCAGCGCCAGCTGCCGACAGCTCTGCCCTTCGTCGAGGTACAGCTGCCGAGGCTTGAGGTGAAGGGGCTGCAGCTGGGCGAGTGCGCGAGCGCGACCGTCGGTCGTCATCGCCCCGAGAAACGGAAACAGCGCCTGCAGCGCGTCGCCGATGGGAGCGTCTTGTCGTCGCATCGAGGTGCCTAGCTAGCACCCCGTTGCCACCGGAGCCGAAGTCTTCGACCCAGACGTAGCGGCACGGCACCGCTTGGTCGGTCGACTTGCTCACCTGCCCCAGGTGCCGAGGGAAGCGACGCGCGGTGGCGTGCGTCTTCTCGTCGATGGTGACCGCCTTTGATTCTCACGCACCTGGGGCTCCCCGCCCACCCGCTCGCTCTCGCCCCGGCGCGAGAGTTCGCTCAACGCCGCGCTCAAGCTGGGGCCGATTCAGAGCGTCTCGTACGTCGGACCGACGATCGAGAACCTCGAAGTGGTTCGGTCGGGCGGCGACGGCCTGGCGTATGGCTGCGTGCCCGGCCGCTTCCCTGCTCAGTTGGAACCCATCGAGGCGGAGTGCAACTTCCCGCGCGAGTCTACGATGTGCGGAACCGGCTGCAGCGAGCGCGTGGCCGGCTTTGGAGTAGACGCTCGAGCTTCCGAGCGCGCTCAGCCGTGATCAGAGACGTCGAGCAAGGGCCGTACGAGATCGACGAGCCCGACGATGTTCTTCACAGTGCCCAGTTTGAGCCACGGCCGCACCGCCTTGCCCAGGGCAGGCGAGCCGAGGAGATCGTACAGTGGCGCGAGGCTCTTCAGGAACGTCGCCTGGCCACCCTTGAGGCCAGTTGCCCAGCGCAACGCGAGCGCGGCTCGACGCGCCCGGGGAATCGCCGCCAGCACTTCGCGCGCCAGATCCGTGGGCAAGAAGCCGACGAGGTCGTCCCAGGCAGGGTCGAACGGCTCGCCCGCCCGGACCAAGACGGTCATCGCGGAGAGCAGCTCTGGCGTGCGATAGCCAGGTGTCGCGCTCGCAAGCGATTGCTTGGCCCAATTGACGCCGCCCTCCTTGGATGCAGTCGCCGCGCGGCTCAGTTCCTTGGGGTCGATGCGAAGCTCGGCCGCAGACAGAATCCCATAGGCTCCGTCAACAAGCGCCTGAAGAACCGTGAGACGCTCGGCTGGCTCGAGTCCTTCGGTTGCTGCGCGCAGGATGCTCTGCTTGCTCTCCTTGCCAATCATCTCGCGAAGGCGACGCCAGCGCGGCGGAGTCCCTTTGGAGCTCGGCTGCTCGAGCGGCGTTGGTGGATCGACTCCGAGCCATCTGCGCGTGGTCGCAACGTGGAAAGGGATCCCGTGACCGAGGCCCCCCGCCACGTCTGGAAATGCCAGCAGGGCGCGCGCTGTCGCGCGTTGCGCAGGGGTCAGCTCGCGGAACTCGGCGACGTGCTCCTCTGCGTAGGCGTCTCTCAACCCGCACAGCCGCAACGCGGTGTCTGCGATGTTTGCGCGATTCTTTGCCTGGGCGCCGAAGCGCTCGGCCGCCGCTCGAACGAACGGCGCGGCCAGCGCCGCGCGTCGATCCGGGTCTTGAATGGCGTCGTCGATGACGAACTCCCAGGCGACGTCGTCGCCCCAGGGCAGCGCCGCGCTGTCCGCAGTGCTCCCGACCCAACCGGCGGCGGCAATCGCGGCCCCTGCGATGGGCGCGCGCTTGCCCGCAATCTCACGCGCGATCCAGGTTGCCCCGCGGACCAAATCGTCATCATCGGCCAGCTTCGCGAGCGACTTGCGAGCGGCCTGGTTGCCTCGCCGATCCTCTAGTCCGAGCCACAACGCGGCGCTCGAACGCACCTCTTTGGACCTGTCACTGACGGCTGTCTCGAACACCCGGGCGGTCAGCTCATTGTTGTCGGCCGTCGCGACGATCGCGAGGAAGAACAGCGCGACCGATCGCAGCTCCGCCTTCTTGCTGGTGAGCAGCCCCAACACAGCAGGCCGCACGACGAGGGCGGCCAACTGCGCGCTGGTTCGAGCCGAGCGGTTGCGCGCCTCGCCGCCGGCGATCAGGAAGCGGTGATCGCCAGCTGCAAGGTCGGCGATCAACACCAGGATTCGCCTCAGCTCGCGAGACTTGGGAGAGACGAGCTTGGTCAGCGCCACGATCGCCGCCACGTTAGCCGCTGACCAGCGGCCGGATGCGACGAGGCCACGACGCAGGCTGTGATACGCGTGGTCATACCCGTCGAACGACGTCGCATCGAGCGCACGAACGTGCTTCGACACCTCGACGTTCGCGCGCGACATACTCTCAGCCACCATGGGATTTGGAGGCGCTCAGGCGTCGTCGCTCGCGCAAATAAGCGGTCGGAGCGCTGCCGAGCACCCACCACGCACCCGCGAACCAGCAGAACAAGCGCTGGATGGTAGTGACCCAAGACACGATGCGAGGCTGATGGACACTCTCTGGAATGTCAAAGGCAGTGCGCGCGACGACGACTGGTTCGGACATCGTCCTGGCTAGCGGAGCAGCTGACGCAGCTCGAGCGCCTGCGGTGAGTCGGCGAAAGCGTTGGCGGCGAGCTCCAGCGCCTTCAGCCGCGCCGGGCCGCGCTTCTCTTCTTCCAGCGCCCGCGCGAGGTCGAGCACGCCAGCGAGGCCGTTGCTGTCGCTGGTGAGGAAGGTGAACTTGTACGCGTCGCCCGGCCTGGTGCCTTCGCCGGCCTGAATGCGCACCAGCCGCCTTCCGCCCGCGGCCGAGAGCACCACCAGCTCGGGCTTGCCTTCCACCACCGTCGCGCGCGGAGGCGCCATCGCCTTGGCCGAAGGGCTCGTCGCCGACGCCTTCTTCAAAAGCCACGTCTCGAGCGCGGTGCCGTCGATGACCAGCAGCCTTCCGTTCTCAGGTGGCACCACCAGCACCGCCACCTTCTCGTTCTCGCTGGCCACGCCCACCCGGTAGACGTCGACGCCCGAGAGCGCAGCCGGAGAACGGTCGGGGTAGTCGACGGCGGCCCCGGCAAAGCCCGTCATGCTGCGGGTCAGCGGGCAGTCTTGTGCCGTCGACAGCGAGTCGTTGGGCTCTTCTTCCAGGGCGCCCGGCGGCATCGCCTCGACCTTCAGCGTGTACGGCACCAGCGACTTCTCGCGCGCCGGCCGGTTCTGCTCGTCGAAGAAAGGCCCCTCTTCCACCCGCACGTACAGCTCGCCCGCCTGGACCTTCACCGCGTCGACCCGCTCGCTGCCGCCGACGCCCACGTCATCGAGCAGCAGCACGGTGTCGAGGTGGTTCGCGCTGTTCGGCTGCAGCACCTCGACGATGAGGTTCAAGTCAGACACGCCCGAGAGCGTCACCTTCACCGGGCCAGCCGGCACGTCGACCTTGTAGAGATCGCGATCGTTCTTCTCGCCTTCCGCGACCGCGTTGATGGCGCCCTTCACGTCGGTGCCCAGCGCAATCACCGTCGCCGAGCCGGGGTCGTTGTTGGGCTCGACCTCGACGCCGACGGCGGCCCCCGACGGGTGGAACTTCATCCACGCCCACGCGCCGAAGATGAGGGCGAGCAGCACCATTATCGCGGACAGCGGAGCGAGCCACCGCTGCGCCTTCAGCTTCCGTTCGAAATGATCGAAGTCGGCGCGGCTGGCCATCTTCTCGGTCAGCTCTTCCGGCAGCGGCGTGAAGTCGTTGGGCAGCGCGCCCATTTCGCGCCGCACTTTTTCCAACGCGATGCGCATCTGCTCGGCGTTGCTGAAGCGCTCGTCGGGGTCCTTGCACAGCGACTTGCGGAGCACCGCCTCGAAGCCACCACTCACCGGCTTGTCGGGCGTGATGTCCGTCACGCGCGGCGCGACGGTCGTCATGTGCATCGTCACCACTTCCATCGGTGACCGGCCGACGAACACCGTGCGGCCCGTGACGAGCTCGAACATCACTGCGCCCAGCGAGTAGAGGTCGGTGCGCGCGTCGAGGGCGTCGCCTTTTCCCTGCTCGGGCGACATGTACGCGGGGGTGCCGATGAACTCCTGAATGCCGGTGGTGCCCGTGCCGGTGATGCTCTTGCGCCCTTCGGCCTCGAGCAGCTTGGCGATGCCGAAGTCGAGCAGCTTCACCTGGTCATCGGCGCCCTTGCGGCGGACGAGCATGATGTTCGCGGGCTTCAAGTCGCGGTGGACGATGCCCAGGCCGTGCGCCTCTTCCAGCGAGCTCAAGACTTGAATCGCGACCGCAATCGCCTTCTCTTCCGACAGCGAGCCGCGCGCGCGCAGGTGCCACGAGAGGTCGCGGCCTGGCAGGTACTCCATCGCGATGTAGAGGCCGCCGTCCTGCAGCTCGCCCGAGTCGAATACCTGCACTGTGTTGGCGTGCGACAGCTTCGCGACGACGCGCGCTTCCTGCATGAAGCGGGCTTTCAAACCCTTGTCGAGCGCCGAGTCAGGGCGAAGAATCTTGAGCGCGAGAATCTTCCCCATGCGCACGTGCTCGACTTTGTAGACGGCGCCCATGCCGCCCTCGCCGAGCTTCTCGAGAATCTTGTAGCGGTCGTCGATCAACGTCCCCGACAGGTGGCCCGAGAGCGTGTTCGACGTCGGTGACAGCCCGCGCAGGTCGACGCCGCAGGCCGGGCAGAAGTTCGGCTCGGTGTCGATGACCTTGGCGCACTGGGGGCAGACGATCGCCTCACCTGGAGTGCGGCGGATTCCCGGCAGGGTCTGACCTTCCTGGGTGGCTGGCAAAGCGCGTGGACGGTAGCGCACTGCGTTGCTAAGGGCACACCTCCCTTGGTCGTCTCGGTCATCATTCCTGTGTTCAACGAGCTGCCGACGCTGGAAGAGCTGTTGCGCCGCGTCGTCGCCGTCGATTTCCCCAAAGAGCTCGTCATCATCGACGACTGCAGCCGCGACGGTTCTCGCGAGATTCTGCAGAAGCTGCAGAGCGACGGCCTCAAGGCGCTCAGCGGCGCGAGCCCCCGCAACGTCAACACCCTCAAGGTGCTGCTGCAGGAAAAGAACAGCGGCAAGGGCGCGGCGATTCGGCGCGGCTTCGAAGAGTGCTCGGGCGACATCATCATCATCCAGGACGCCGACCTCGAGTACGACCCGAAGGACATCCTCAAGGTCATCCAGCCCATTCGCGATGGCGTGGCTGACGTCGTCTTCGGCAGCCGTTTCATCGGGGACACGCGCCGGGTGCTCTACTTCTGGCACGCGGTCATCAACTCAGGGCTGACGCTGCTCTCCAACATGACGTCGGGGCTGAACCTCACCGACATGGAGACTTGTTACAAAGCGTTTCGCCGCGACGTGCTGATGACGCTGACGCTCGAAGAGACGCGCTTCGGCATCGAGCCCGAGCTCACCGCCAAAATCGGTCGGGCCGGCGTTCGGGTCTTCGAGGTGCCGATCAACTACTTCGGCCGCACCTACGAAGAGGGCAAGAAGATTGGCTGGAAGGACGGCGTCCGCGCCCTCTACGCGATTGGAAAGTACGGTGTGTGGCGCCGCTTCCTCGGGCAGTAAAGGGGTGAAACGCTGGAGTGACACCGCTCCAGTGGATTGAGCGTGTCTGCATCAACGCCCCACCTGTTGGCACCCAACCGCGCGTGACTGCTCGGGCCTGCGCGTGGCGCGCATCTTGGAATGCGTTGTGGTCATGCGAGTCCTGGCTCTGGTGGTTTTGACGTTTTCGATGGCGGCGGCGGCGGGCGACAAGAAGGTGAACATGCCGGTCGGCTACAGCACGACGGTCGACATGCCCGCGAACGTGACGAAGGTGGTCTTGTCGGACAACCGCATCGTCGATGTGAGCCGCAACGGGAGGAAGGTGACGTTCACCGGCCAGACGCAGGGAAGCACGGCGGCCATCGTCCACACCAGGGAAGGCCGCAAGGAGCAGACGCACCGGCTCGCGATCTACGTCGCGTCCGATCGCTACGCGCTGCCGTATTGATGGGCCGTCGCCTCACCTGCGTGCCCCATGCGGGGCCCGCAAAGCGGTTCGGCTTAAGCGGCCGTATTGATGGGCCGTCGCCTCACCTGCGTGCCCCATGCGGGGCCCGCAAAGCGGTTCGGCTTAAGCGGCCGTATTGATGGGCCGTCGCCTCACCTGCGTGCCCCATGCGGCTGGGTCCCATGGGACGTGGGGCTGACTTTCCCCCACAGTCTCACTGGAAACGGCCTGTCTTCGGCCGGCAAACCTGTGAAACACTTGGGCCGTTCGCGTGGCCGGTTTCGTGAACAAGGGCCCCTCGCATGCTCCTCAGCCTCACCCTCGCGCTCGCGCTGCAACAGGCCCCGCTGTGTCCGGCGAAGCCGCCGCTTCAGACGCCCAATGATGCGCTGCCTTCTACCCGGGTGCTGCGCCGCATCTCCCTCGCGCTCACCGGCACCACGCCCACTGCCTCTCAGTACGACGCGCTGCTCGCCGCTTCCGAGGCGCAGCGCGAGACCATCGTGCAGAAGGCGATCGACGACGCGCTCGCCTCGCCAACCTTCTACTCACGCATGGTCGACTTCGGGCACGACTGGATTCCCGTCGGCGCCTACACCACCGGAGCGATTGGCGACGCCTACCAGGGCGACCTCGCCGGCCACCTCTTTAACTGCGCGGCGAACACCGCCCACCCGAACGCGCTCTACCACGTGGGCGAATACCCTTCGGACAAGGCGTCCAACGTCTGCAACGACCAGGACGCAGCGGGCACTGCCATCACGCCGCAGGTGAACAGCATCGAGCCGTGGTGGGCGCCGGGCACGACGGTGACGGTGGTCGGCAAAGCGGGCACGTCGGTGACGCAGGTGCCGGGGCAGGGCGGCGAGCTGCTCGACTGCGGCATCGCGGGCGGCGGCTACTATGACCCGGCGCTTCCTTCGGGCTGTGGATGCGGGCCGAACCTCGTCTGGTGCGCGCCGCTCGCTGGGCTCCGCGATGGCTCGACGCACGACCCCAAAGGCCACCGCCGTCAGCCGTACGAAGAGCCAGCCCGCCTCTTCGCGCACCTCATCTGGCACGACCGCCCGCTGAGCGACCTGGTCACCGGCAACTACTCCGTCGCGAACAACATGCTGCGCCAGCTGTACGTGCGCCTGGGCCGAATGACGGGAGCCCCGCAGCTCGACGCGAACACCACCTGGTGGAAACCCGCTGCCGACACGTCTCCGCGCGACCCGCTGCACCCGACCGCGAATGACCCGGGCGCGTGGCGCGAGTTCACCGTCGAGACGCTGAACCCGTACCTGATTGCCGACCGCTCGTACGCGTTCGACCCGCTCACCACCACCGCGGCACCGAAGGGAGTCCCCGCAGCAGGCGTCCTGACGATGGTCGGCAGCTACTCGTCTTTCGCGCGCGAGCGGGTGCGGTCGGCGCGGTTCCTCGAAACCTTCGCGTGCATGTCTTTCGCGCCGCCGCCGGCAGATCAGCACTTCCCCGAATACTCAGGCGACCCAGCGACCAGCGGCACCTGCCTTCACTGCCACCGCGCGCTCGACCCGGCGGCCATCTTCTTCCGCCGCTGGGACTTCAGCCCCGCGCTCTCGTACTACGTGCCGTGGCCGTTCATGCCGGGCGTGGGCCGCAACCGGATTACCGCGCAGCAGCTGTCGGGGCAGTACCCGTACAACGCGGGGCCGTGGGCGCGGTGGCGCGATGCGTTCAAGCCGAACACGGTGATGACGCCGATTACCCAGGCGCAAATCACCGCGAACCCCGAAGCCGTGATGCTCGACACGATGCCGTCGACGTACACGCTGCTCGGCCAGCACGGCGACGGCACGATGGGGCCGCTGGGCTTCGGAAAAATTCTCGTCGCGTCGGGTGAGTTCGACAAGTGCGCGGTGCGGCATCTGTACGAACGGTTCGTCGGGCGGCCGCTGCAGCCCGCTGCCGAGGCGCGCTACGTCGACGCGCTGGCCGAGAAGTTCCGCACCGGTGACCGCAAGGTGAAGCCTTTCGTTCGGTACCTGCTCTCGCTGCCTGAGTTCCGGAGAGGCCTGTGAGGCGCGCGCTGCTGCTTCTGTTCCTCTCGGGCTGCACTGGCGTCATCGGCGCGAGCTCGGGCGGCTCCGGCGGCGGCGCGGGGGGCGCATCGGGAGCTGGCGGCGGATCGCCGATGGTCGACGCGGGCTGCGCGGAAAATCGCAACGACTCGATTCGCCTCGGGCTCGAGCAGGCGTGCGCGGGGTGTCACACCAACAGCAGCCGTCCGTTCTTCGGGTCGCTGGAAGCTTTCGAGAACGGCCTGGTGTGGAACGCGAAGTACGTGAAGCCGGGCGATCCGGACAACAGCCTGCTGATTGCGCTGCTCGAGGGAAAGGGCACCGGCACGTACAAGCAGATGCCGACGGGCATCACCTACGCGGACGCGTTGGCCTCAGGCAAAGCGACCTTCACGATTGAGCAGCTGAAGCAGTGGATTCGGGAATTGCCGGCGATGCCTCCGGCGAATGTCGGGCCCTCACCTGATGCGTTCACGGTTCGCCGGCTCACTGCAGAAGAGATGGTGACGGCGTTGATGGATCAGCTCGGGCTCACGATCGAAGACTTCATCGACACTGGCCGGCCGACGTGGCGCGACGAGCCGTACACCTTCCGCGGTGGGCGGCTGGGCGTGTGGCCGGTGGACCTCGCTCCGGGCATCTCGGGGCAGTACGTGTCGGACGCGCGGTCGGGCGAGCGCTTCCTCGCGCTCGGTGGGCCGAACACGCTGCAGCTGCGCGGCAGGGACACGACGCTCGCGCCTTCGGCGATGCAGACGCTGGTGCAGGTGTCGCAAGCGTGGTGTGGGCTCGCGGTAGACAAGGCGGGCAACAAGGCGGTGCTGAAGACGGTGACGCTCGCGGACAAGAGCGCGACGAAGTCGGTAGAAATCAAAGCCGACCTGAAGGCGCTGTCGCTGCGGATGTTGGGAGTGCCGCCGACAGACGCCGAGGTCGAGGCGCTGTTCGGGCTCTACGTGAAGCACGAGGCAGCGAGCACGAAGGCCGGTTGGGTCGCGGTGTGCGCGGCGCTCGTCCGGCATCCCCAGTGGGTGACTTTCTGATGCGTTCGACGCGGCGGCAGCTTCTGCAGTGGGGACTCGGGGCGTCGCAGCTGGCGCTGCTGGATCGCTTCAATCTGTTGTCGGGCAAGGCGCACGCGCAGACGACGGACGGGCCGACGAAGCTGGTGACGCTGTACATCTCGGGTGGCTACCGGCCGCAGTTCATGTGGTGGGGCCAGGACGACGCGGCGGTCGACAAGTCGGTGCCTCCGCCGGCCGGGTACTCGGGCGAGCCGGTGTTCTTCAAGGCCAGCGACCTGGTGGACCTCGCTCCGGCGAACGGGCCGTACAAGCCGCTGCGCACGTGGAGGTCATGGGACCCGGCGAACCCAGCGAACCGGATGAACAACTTCAGCCCGATGTTCTACGGCTGGCAGCACTTCAAACTTCACGAGCAGACCAGCGTTCTGCACGGCATCGACCAGGGCACCAACGCCCACCAGAGCGGCTACATCGCTGCGATGTGCGGCGTCGCCGGCTCGGACTACCGCGCGCCGGCGATTCAGTCGGTGCTCGCGAACCACCTCTACGAAAAGTTCAAGAGCACGCGGCCGCTGCCGTGCGTCGCCATCAGCGGCAACGGCCTGCCGGTGGCGACGGGGCTGCCCTCGCACGCGGCGCCGATTCTCGTGCCTTCGATTGATGCGCTGCGTCCGTCGCTGTCGTCAAAGTCGGCAGACAACCCGTGGTGGAAGGACCTCGAGGCGCGCACGCCGACACCTGAGCTCGACTTCCGCGGAATGCCGACGGGCTCTTCGCTGCAGGCGACGGCGCTCGAAGAGTTCACCTTTGCGCAGGCGCGGGCGTTCAAGGGGAAGTCGACAGCGCGGGTCGACCAGTTCCTCGAAGGGCTACACGGCACGCTGACGTCGGTGAGCCGCGCGCTGGCCGCGAACGTGACGGACTCGCTCGAGGCGCTGAAGGGCGTCGACTACCTCACCGCGAATCGTCCGCCGTACATGGCGAACTACTTTACGAACCCGTTCACGTACACGTTCGGGCTCGCGAACTTCCACCAGACGCAGCTCGAGCCGCCGCTGGAGATGACGCTGCGGTTGCTCAAGTCGGACCTCACGTCGGCGATTCACACCGTGTTGCCGAGCCCGTACTTCGACACGCACAACGGCAGCTACGGGGTGCACTTCAGCTGTGCGCATGGGCGCGCGGCGATGGACTGCGTGGCGCGGTTCCTGGGTGAGATGAAGAACACGCCGGCGCCGGGAAAGCCGGGGAAGACGCTGCTCGACGACACGCTGGTCTTGATTTTCAGCGAGTTCGCGCGGTCGTGGCCGTCGGGCACGAGCCAGGCGCAGGCGGCCAGTTGGCAGTACCCGGATGACCACCACCCGTTCACCTCGGTCACCTTCGTCGGAGGCGGCGTCGCCGCGAATCGCCAGCTCGGCAGCTACACGGTGCCTCTGGGCGGCGGCACGCCCGTCGACTTGATTGAAGAGAACGGCCAGGCAGGGAAGCGAATCCCGCGGGCGGCAGACATGACGACCACCGCGCTGCGCATTCTCGGCCTCGGCTTCTCTGACTTCTTCATCCCCGGCGGCTACGGGGAGGTCGTCGGAATCCGAAAGACGTAGGCCGCCGCTTCCGCCGATCGATGTTTGCCGGTCGGGCGCGCTGCGCGGTGCGCTGAAGCGGCGGTGCCCTTCAACCCGGCGACGGCGGTGGTCGGCCTGGTGGATCAGCCATTCGAGGTGATGCTCTCGCACCTAAGGTCGCCAGTTCGCCCTCGCGGGAAATGTGCTCTGGGGCTGAACATCCGCTGGCGTCGCAGCCTGCGTGCTCCATAACGCCGTCGTTCTCTTCGACGTCAGCGCCCAGGCGACGGTGATTTCCGTCGAGTCGGGGGAAGTCGAGTGGCGCAGCGCGAAGAAGCAAGGCGTGCTCATGGCCGGCGAGCGCACCACCGTGCCGCCTCCCGCGTCGACGCTGGTCGTCTCTGCCGAAGTTCCCACTGTCGAGGGTTGCTCGCATGGCGACGAAGGGCTGCCTCGATCGGTACGCGTCGGTTGCTGCCGTCATGGAGCTCCGAAACAAGGGCATCAAGACCGTCGTGGTCGGTTTCGGCGCAGAGACCGTCAGCGGCGACGCGCCGGAGACGCTCAACGCGATGGCTGACGAGGGCGGCTTTGCCGTGTCTTGTCCGAATGGAACTGACCAGGAGTGCAGAGCGAATGGCCCTTGTTCCGCCGCCACGCGTCTGTGCACGAAGAAGTACTACCAGGCGACGAACCAGGCCGAGCTCGAGGCCGTGCTGGGCGCGATCTTCTTTGTTCCGTAGTTTCGCTGTGCTGCGCGCTCTAGAGAAACTTCTTCACGCGTCCCGACAACGTGGTGCCGACCTTCGCGCACCACGCGTCGAATCTTCCGCGCGGCGCGCCCTTCCACTCGAGCTGCTCCAGCGTCTGCGGCAACGGCACGTCTTCGCGCAGCGTCGCGAGCAGCTTATAGAGCTTCGCGTTCTCGAGCTCGGGCGCCAGCGCCGCGGCCATCTTCTCTGCGGCGCGCGGCTTCACCTTCCAGTCGCGCGCGAGCGCGGGAATCGCTTCGAGGTGCTCGTACGCCCCGAGCATCTCGGCCGCGCCCTTCTCGCCCCAACCATCGATGCCCGGAATGCCATCGGCCGTGTCGCCGACCAGCGCGAGAAAGTCGGGCACGCTCTGCGGCTTGAGGCCCTTGTCCTTCAGCTGCGATGCCTCGGTGATCAACTTGTTCCGGATGCGATCCACCTGCACGACCTTGTCTCCGCGCAGGCACTGACCCAGGTCTTTGTCGGGGGTGAGAATGCGCACCTGCTCGACGCGGGGATCTGCTCCGTACTTCGCCGCCGCTGCCGCCAGCGCATCGTCGGCCTCGTATTCCTTCATCGACCAGACGACGACGCCAATCGCAGCCACTGCTTCTTCCACGTCGTCGAACTGCGACCGCAGCTCGGGCAACATTCCGTCGTCGGTTTTGTAGCCAGCGAACAGCTCGTTGCGGAACGAGGTGATGGGGTTGTCGAAGGCGACCGCGACGTGCGTCGCTTTCTCGTTCACGTCTTCGAGCAGGGTGAGAATCGACTGGGCCACGCCGACCGTCGCCTTCAGGTCGCGCCCACGTGGATCAACGTGTGACGGCCGCTTGCTGAAGTGGGCCCGAAACAGCTCAAACGTCCCGTCGACGAGGTGAACGCGCATGGGTTGCAACCGTCTAGCACTCGCCCCGAAATAACCGGTGCCCCTCACGGGTCTTTACAAGTGTCACCCTCCCGCCATCCAAGTCCGCTGACTCTCTGGCGATTCGACCCGTCCGGGTGTACCTTGCACTGCGTTACAACCTAACTGGAACGGCCCCCGACATGTTCGATTGGCTCCACACACTCTTCTCTCGCGATCTGGCGATCGACCTCGGCACCGCGAACACCCTCATCTACATCCGCGGCATCGGCATCGTGAGCAACGAGCCGTCTGTCGTCGCCGTGCAGCAAGACTCGCGCGGCGGCAAGAAGGTGCTCGCGGTCGGCAAGGAAGCCAAAGAGATGCTCGGCCGCACGCCGGGAAACATCGTCGCCATCCGCCCGATGAAAGACGGCGTCATCGCGGACTTCGAAATCACCGCGGCGATGCTGAAGTACTTCATTCAGTCGGCGCACAACCGGAAGATGCTCGTGAAGCCGCGCATCATCATCGGCATCCCCTCGGGCATCACGGAAGTCGAACGCCGCGCGGTGCGTGAAGCGGCCGAGAGCGCGGGCGCCCGCGAGGTCTATTTGATCGAGCAGCCGATGGCGGCCGCGATCGGCGCCGGCCTGCCTGTCACCGAGCCCTCGGGCAACATGATCGTCGACATCGGCGGCGGCACCAGCGACGTCGCCGTCATCTCGCTCGCCGGCATCGTCTACGCGAAGAGCGTTCGCATCGGCGGCGACAAGCTCGATGAAGCGATCATTCAGTACGTGAAGCGCAAGTACAACCTGCTCATCGGCGAGCGCACGGCCGAGACGATCAAGATGTCGATCGGCACCGCGTACCCGACCGACGAAGTGATGACGATGGAAATCAAGGGCCGCGATCTCGTCGCCGGTGTCCCGCGTACGCTCTCCATCACGTCCGACGAAATTCGCGACGCCATCTCTGAGCCCATCAACGGCATCGTCGAAGCGGTGAAGATGACGCTCGAGCGCACGCCCCCTGAGCTCGCCGGCGACATCGCCGACCGCGGCATCGTCCTCGCCGGTGGTGGCGCGCTGCTGAAGAACCTCGACACGCTGCTTCGCGAAGAGACTGGCCTGCCGGTGTTCCTCGCCGAAGACCCGCTGTCCGCCGTCGTGATTGGTGCCGGCAAGGCGCTCGAGTCGCTCGATATCCTCCGCCAGGTCTGCCAGCCGACCTGAGCGTTTGACGGGGAGACTGCGGCGGCTCCCTCGGCTTCTCTCGGGATGAACGGACGCTTCTCTGAGGCGCGGTGTCGGCAGTCGGTGACACCTGTCACTTTGCGTTGACAGGTGCGCGCGCCCAACCCCCGTGATCAGGCGGTCTCGGGTGGCATCGCACATGCTCACCTGGGGTCGTGTTCCTCGGCCTCGCCATGGTTTCATCTCGCCCGATGACGGCGACGTGTACGCACTGTGGTGCCCAGCTGGCCGTCGGCGCTGTCGCGTGCTTCCGCTGCGGCCGCATGGTGCCGCGCATCGAAGAGCCGGGCACAGCAGCGAGCGTTGTCCTCGCTCCGACCAGCATCGGCACCGTCGCGAAGGCCGAGCTGCTGGAAGGGCAGTGGCGGCTGGTGAAGCTGCTCGGTCAGGGCGCGGTCGGCCAGGTCTGGCAGGCGCACGACGTCACGCTCGACCGCCCCGTCGCGGTGAAGCTGATGCACGCCGCGGTGGCCGAGCGCCCCGATGAAGTCGCGCGCTTCGAGCGCGAGGCGAAGGCGCTCGCCGCGCTCGAGCACCCGAACCTTCTTCCCGTGCTGGGCCTCGGCCGCCTGGGCACGCGCCCCTTTCTCGTCACCCGGCTGCTGGAAGGAAGGACGCTGGCCGAGGCGATGCACGAGCGCGGAGGCAAGCTGCCCGCTGCCGAAGCCGCGCGCATCCTCGTGCCGGTGTGCGACGCGCTTCACTGTCTGCACGAAGCGAGAGTCGTTCACCGCGACGTGAAGCCCAGCAACATCTTCGTCGGGGATGATCAGCGGATCACTCTGATGGATTTGGGCTCGGCGCACGCGCAGGGCAGCGAGCTCACGCGCCTGGGCGAGGTGCTGGGCACCGAAGGCTACCTGTCGCCCGAACAGAAGGCCGGCCGCCGTGACCTCGACGGAAAGTCAGACGTCTTCTCGCTGGGCTGCCTGCTGCGCGAGATGCTCGGAGACACCGCGCCGCTGCTGCTCACCGAGCTCGCGCGCCTCGCGACGTCCACCGACCCGCGCGAACGGCCGACCGCTTTGGAGCTGAAGGCGAAGCTCGCGCCATACCTCGCCAACGAGGAGGCCACCTCGCCAGTCGACCGTGCGCTCGAGGCGCCGACGCGGCAGGCAGTCTTCACGCCGACCACCGGCAGCCCGTCGTACCCCGACCTGCCCGCGGCGGTGGTGTCCGGGCCGCCGCCGACGTCTTCCACGCTCCTGCTGCCGTTGAGCGTGGCCGTGCCCACCTCGGCCACCACCGTGATTCCGGTGGGCGAGCGCGTGACGGCGAAGCGCTCGCGCCCGATGGATGGCCGCGTGCTGATTGCTCTGGCCGTTGTCTTCTGCGCGCTGCTCGTGACTTTCATCGCGGGCCTCGTCGAGCCCGAGCCCCAACCGTTGCCTCCGATGCGCGTCGACAAGCCGGCGGTGCCCGCCCCGATTCAGAGAGAGTTGACCCAGCTGCACGGCATGGTCGAGGCGCCGAAGCCGATGGTGGCGCCCGCTCCGCTGCCGATGCCGCGCCTGGTCGAGAAGAAGGCCGCCGCCAACAGGCCGCTTCCCGGCTACGTCCCGTGGGTTCCGCGGCCCGCCGACATGAGCCGCGTCCCCGTCGGCAAGCTGCGCATCACCACCACCGTCAACGGCATCGTGACGCCGGCAAAGGCGTGGGTGCAGTGGGCTCCCAATGGCCCCTTTCAGAAGCTGAGGGAAGAGACGCCGACCCAGATTGGCGTGAGGCCCGGCCGCATCGTGGTGCGGCTGCAGTACCGGGACGAGCCGGTGCTGGATTTTCCGTGGCTCACCTTGTCCGTGGCCGAGCAGCTGCGCGAGACGCAGAACGACTCGAGGCACCTGCTCGAAGAAATGCACAACGACGGCACGCACTTTGAAGGTGTGAGCAAGGGTGAGTTTCGCGGCAACTCTGTCAGCAAGTCCGATGGGCGGATGACCCGGCGCAACCCAGGCGACCCAGAATGGGCTCCCCGATGATTCACCGCGGACAGACGCTGGTGCTGCTTGCACTGACGATGCTGCTGTTGACGCTGATGGTGTTGATGACCTTGTCGATCGGCACCGCTGCCGCGCGAAAGGCCGACCTCGCCAACGCCGCCGACGCCGCCGCGTACTCCACCGCCGTCGCCACCGCCCGCAGCTTCAACACCGGCGCGCTGCTCAACCGCACCATGGTCTCGCACTACGTCGCGATGGCCGGCGTCGAAGCGCAGATGGTCTATTCGTCCACCGTTCACAACTACTTCAACCTCGCCGGCGTCATGTTCCGCCTCTACGACGACAACGACAGCAACGGCGACGGCACCGTCGACTACGTCGATTCGTACACCGAGCCGTACAAGCTGACCGGTTGCGGACGGCGCACCACCGAGGTGCGCGATGCGTCGTACGAGATGTGGCACATCGCGCTGCGTTCACTGCGCCCGCCCGGCGGCGTGGGGGTGAATGGCGACAACGTCAACGCGTACTGCCAGGGCGGCAACTGCAGCTACAACCACGGCTGGCTGGCGCAGAACGAAGCAGTGCTGGAAGAAGCGGCGGCCGAACAGGGCCACGCGATTCACGACGCCATCTGGGACCTCGCCCACATTCAGCGCGAGACGTACCGGAACCTCGAAGAGGCGGTGAAAGACGGTACGTACGCCAAACGCATCGCGAGCGCTGCGGGCATCGGCACCAGCACCGTGCGCGGAGAGTCGGAAGCGCGCGAAGAGCTCGACAACGCCACGGGCCGCAGCCCCGGGCTCGACAAGGCGCCGCCGATGACCTTCCAGCGCCCGTTGACCGAGGCGATTCTCGGCACCCGCCGCCGCCGCGAGCCGCTGCTGTTGCCGACGGTGCCCGAGAACCTGCCGCCGATGGTGAAGCAGATGAAGGCCATCACCGACGCGGCTTTCGCGAACTACCCGGGCCAGCCCTTCACCGTCGACTTCCAGGCGGCAAACGTCTCAGCCGACTTCGCCAACCAGAGCGCCGCCCAGCGGATGATTGAAGACCCGTTGATTTCAGGCTCGCCGACGCCGTCGGACGACCTCGAGCTGTTCCCCAGTCTGCAATACGGACACGCGCGCGCCGTCAACGGCCGCGTCACCACCATCTACCGCGACGTCTGCCTCGGCCGGACCCCGATTCGGTTCGTCTCGGGCACGAGGCGCTGGAACCCCGCCGCCAATCGCTGGGTTGACCTCACCAAGAACGGCCGCATGGAGGTCTTCATTCGCACCGCGGGCCCTGGGCAGGGGGGCGGCAAGCACATCGACTACGGCGAAGAGCACCTCGACGGCACGCACTGGAAGTCTTTTGGGTCGGGCTCGAACGTCGGCGGCTGCCACGGCTTGCACCAGCACTACCTCGCCACCGACGTCAACGTGCACGACCTCGACACCGACACGCTGCCGCACGACGTGCTCGCGTTTGCGCTGCCGGACAACGACCCCGACATCAACGAGAAGGGCGCGGGCGGTGTGTGGGGCCAGCCGGTGTTGCCCGTGATGTTCACGCAGAAGCACAACCCGAAGAAGGACCCGTTCAGCCTCGACGTCGGCTTCCGCTTCCGCCGCAGCGGCAAGGGCGCGCAGTTCGACATGAGGGACCCGGTGGACACGGCGCTCGCTCCGGCGGCGGCGATTGCGTACTACCACCGGCGCGGACACCTCGGAGAGCCGCCCAACCTGCTGAACCCGTTCTGGCACGCGACGCTGGTGCCGATCGAAATCGACGAGCGGAAAGCGGCACCGGGCAAGGCCTACGACCCGACCGAAGAATCGCAGCAGGCGGCGAAGCGAATGCGGTCGTTGATTGAATCCGCGTACCCGCCGGGCAGCGACCGCAAAGACGTGCGCGCGGCGTACGACGGGCTGAAGCACAGCATTTCCGGCATGTCCGACCCTGAGCCGGCGAACGGCCGATGAGGAACCGCAACGTCCGCGGCCAGGCGACCACCGAGCTTGCGCTCGGCTCACTCGTCTTTGTCGTCGTCCTCATGTTCGGCATCTACTTCGGCGAGGTGCCGGTGATGATGCTGAAGGTCAAAGAGGCGGCGAACTACGCGGTGAACCACGCCACCGGCTCACGCACGCACATGTTCAATGCGGCGAACATCAACAGCGCGAAGACCTTCGAGCCCTTCGACCCTGGCCAGGTGGGCGCCGATGCCCGCGCCAAGTTCCGCGACTTCGACGGAATGTCCGACCACACGGGCAGCGGCACCTTCACCCAGGTGATGACACGGGCGAGCAGCCTGCGCGTGCAGTGCCGCGCGGACAACCGGCTCTCTTTCCAGGTCGACCGTTCGGGAAGCGAACGTTCGGGCGCAGGCCGCAACGCGTATGACGACGCCTTCGACTACCTGCGCAACCGGTACCGAGATCGCGGCGGCGTGGCGTGCGACGTGATGGCCACCGCGACGCCCTTCCGCGTGCCGACGTCGTTTCTCGACCTGGGCGCGGGAAGAATGTCGGAAGAGCAGCTGAAGACGCGCGCCAGCTTTCGCCTCTGCGGAGCCGGCCGCCCCAACGGCAACCAGTGCGATGGCGAGCTGATGGTGCTCACGGGCGACTGGGCTTTCGACGGGCCGATGGGCACCCGACCCAACGAAGACGCCGAGAGCGTGCAGGACAACGACATCGAAAACGACCCGTACGCGCTCTTCGTGCGCCGCCTCTACGAAGAGAACGGCAAGAGCCAGGGCAACGCGGGCCGCAAGCTGCTCGAGGTGGTCGCGGGCGTGAAGCCGGGCATGAAGGAGTACCTCGACGAGAGCATCTTCAACATGAGCTTCCGCGGCGATCGCGGCACGAAAGACGAAGTGCTGGTGAAGCCCGTCATCGTCGATGCTTTGCCCGGCTCGAGGGACCTCGAGTACCAGACCAGCGGCGCGGACATGCGCAGCGACTACGTGAAGTGGAGCGCCGAGACGGGCTACGCGAAAGGCATCCCTTCCTGCTTCCTCGGGCTCGCAGGTTGCGGTCGCTAGCGGCACTCGCGCTGGTCCTCGGGGCCGCGGGTTGGGCAGCTGACGGCGGAGACGCCGCGCGGTTGAAGGACCCTTTTGCGGGAATACCCGAGGTCGTGTCGTCGATTCCGATTTCGGGCGAGCTGTCGTCGATGGGCGTGCCGGTGATGGCTCGCGCGGTGAGAACCCGGCTTTCCCCCGAGCTGGCGCAGCGGTGGGTGGTGGGCAGCTTCCGCCGAAACGAACTCTACATTCCTCCACCGAATGGGCAGTTCCAGCTGGAGGGCGCTCCGCAGGTGACGGGCTACGACCCGGTGGCCTTCCGCACGTACACCGCCATCTTCAAGCGCAACGAAGACGGCAGCGCGACGGTGGTGTGCGGGACGGCGGATGTCGCGCGCACCGACTGGGCGAAGCCGTCGACGTCGTTGCCGGTGTTTCCCGCGGCTACGCAGGTGCTCGAGTCGCGGCTCGAGACGGCGCTGTCGGTGACGTACGCGGCGCGCGCCACCGAGGCCGAGGTGAAGGGCTTCTACAGCGACGTGCTGGGTGCGTCGGGCTGGGCGCGCACGGAGGATGGCTGGACGAAGGGCGGGAAGCTGATCACCGTCGAGCAGACGGCGAGCGCGGAAGGGAAGCGCCGCGTGGTGGTGATCGAAAGGTGAGACTCGTTCCGCGTGGCCAGGCAGCCGTCGAGACCGCGCTGACGATGCCGCTGTTGCTGTTCATGGTGCTCGGCACCCTGCAGCTGTTCACGTTGCTGCAGGGGCGAATCCTCGCGCAGTACGCGGTGGGGCGCGCGACGCGCATGGGCTCGCTGAACCACGGCAAGTGCCAGCCAATGATTCAGTCGGCGATTGCGATACTGATGCCCGCCATCGACCCGTCTTTCGCCTCGGCCACGAACGTCGGAGCCGCGTACGCGAACCAGACGAAGTTCCGCACGAACAAGAACGAATACACGAAGAGCCGCGACGGCGGCCGTGACGGCCCCATCATCTGGATTGACCGGGTGCGCCCTTTCGCGCCGCAGGGCCCCGACGAGGAAGACACCTGGAACCTGCCCGAGGCGGGTGACCACACGCTGGAAGTGCGGATGACCTTCTGGTTCCCGTTGAAGGTTCCCTTCGCGAACTGGGTCTTCGCGCGGCTCGCCCTGGCGCACTGGGGCCTCGAAGAGCTGCACTCGCCAAGCCCGTACATGCTGGCGCAGCGCGACGGGAAGTGGGTGAAGGGCGCGAACGCGGTGCCGTTGGTCGCAGGTGAGATGAAGTCGCGGTACCTGCTGCGGCAGTACGTGTTTCCGATTCAGGCGACGTACGCGATGCGGCTGATGTCCCCCGCGCGCTTCGACGAGCAGAACTGCCAGTAAGCCGCTATGCATGCGGCCATGCTCGCTGCGTTCACTCTCTCACTCGCACTCGCTGCTGCCCCGGCACCGGCGAAAGGAACCCCTCCCATGTCCCTCTACGAACTGAAGACGAACACCCTCGACGGAAAGCCGGCCGACCTCGCGCAGTACAAGGGCAAGGTCGCGGTCGTGGTCAACACCGCGTCGGCGTGCGGCTACACCCCACAGTACGAAGGGCTCGAGAAGCTCTACGAAGAGATGAAGGACCAGGGCGTGGTGGTGCTCGGCTTCCCGTCGAACGACTTCGGCGGCCAGGAGCCCGGCACGGCGGAAGAAATCAAGAAGTTCTGCACCCTGAAGTTCAACGTCCGCTTCCCGATGTTCGAGAAGGTGAAGACGAAGGGCGAAGGCCAGTCGCCCATCTACGCGTTCCTTGCGGCGAAGGAAGGCGAGCCGAAGTGGAACTTCCACAAGTACGTCGTCGGCAAGGACGGCAAGGTGAAGGCCGCCTTCAAGTCTGGCGTCACTCCCGACAGCGCTGAGCTCAAGTCGGCGATTTCGGCCGCGCTGAAGGAATAACGGCTACAGCAGCTTCCCCAGCAACACGCCGAGCACCAGCAGCAGCACGGCGGCGCCGATGAGAAACGGCGGGCGAAGGTAGACGGGCAACACCAGCGGCTTGGCATTCGCGTCGCTGGGAGCGGTCGGCTCGTCGCGCGGCCCGCTCTCTTCTTCGACCAGCGTGCTCGAAGGCTCCACCGGCACCGCAAACCCCTCGCGCTGCGTGCGCGCCCCGTCGTCGTCCTCGTCTTCCAGGGGGCCGCGGCGCACATGAGAAATCATCGCCTCGCTGACCACCACGGTCGCGCTTCCCCTCGACGGGCCTTCGTCCAGCCCGGGCTGCCCCTTCGGCGTGATGTCGAGCGCCTGCGCGGTCAGCGCCTGTCCCGAAGGGCGCTGCCGCACCGCCGCCGTCGCCGCTTCACGCGGAGGCGCCGTCATCGCCCTCTCGAGCGCGGCCAGCATCTCTTCCGCCGTCTGAAACCGGTCTTCCGGGCGAATCGCGAGGCCCTTCTGCAGCGCCAGGCCCAGCAGCGGCGAGCTGCCCTGCACCTCGCGCGACAAATCCGGCCGCGGGTTCATCAGGTGCGCGCGCAGCAGCTCGTGCTCGTCTTCGATTGGAAACGGCGAAGCGCCCGACAGCATCCGGTAGAGCACCACCGACAACGAGTACAGGTCGGCGCGGCCGTCGAGCTGGCGTTCACCGACAATCTGCTCGGGCGCCATGTAGTCGGGCGTGCCCCAGATGACGCCGGTGCGGGTCAGCGTGCTCTTGTGGCCGCGCGCGAGGCCGAGGTCGAGCAGCGTCACCTTGCCCTGGAGGCCGACGTGAATGTTGCTCGGCTTCAGGTCGCGGTGAAGCAGCCCCCGGCCGTGGATGTAGCCCAGCGCCTGCAGCAGCTGCCGCGCGATTGGCAGCAGCGCCGCCGGCGTCAGCAGCCCGCCGTGGTCGTCGAGCACGCCCCACAGGCTCTTGCCCTCGAGGTGCTTCATCGCGAGCCACGGAACTCCGCGCGTGCGGCCGACGCCATAGAGGGTGACCACGCCGGGGTGGTCGAGCTTCCCCATCACCTGCGCCTCGCGCTCGAAGCGCTTCACGGTCTCTTCGTCGAGGTTGCTCACCGACAGCGCCTTGACCGCCGCCTTGCGCGCGAGCTTCAGGTCGGTGGCGCGGAAGACGCGGCCCATGCCGCCCTGGCCGATCTGCTCTTCGAGCCGCCAGGCGCCGTTGAGCACCTCGCCCGTATCGAGATCCAGTTCGCTCAATCCGTGGCGTCGAGGCCGTACTTGTTCACCAGCCGGTGCACGTACGCGCGGGCGATGCCGGCCGTGCGCGCGACTTCCGAGATGTTGTGGCCGCAGCGGTCGAGCAGGGTGCTGATGTACTGGGCGGTGAAGGCCTCGACGAGGCGCTCTTTCGCGTCTTTGTATGGCAGCGCGTTCAGGTCGTCGGGCAGGTTGCCGAAGCTCGCAGGCGAAGCACCGGCGCCGCTGCCGACCTCGACGTCTCCGCCGGCCAGCGCGCGCTCGATGACGTTGCGAAGCTCGCGCACGTTGCCCGGCCACGACCACTGCATCAGCTCTTCGCGAAGGCCCGACGGCAGCTCGAAGTCGCCGCGGCCCAGTTGCGCCACGAAGTGCCGCACCAGCAGCGGAATGTCGTCCTTGCGGTCGCGCAGCGGAGGCACCCGCGCCAACACCACCGCCAACCGGAACCAGAGGTCCTGCCGGAAGGTGCCCTTCTTCACTTCGCCTTCGATGTCGCGGTGCGTGGCGGCGATGATGCGCACGTCGACCTTGCGCGGCTTGTCTTCGCCGAGGCGCTTCACCGTCCCGCTTTCCAGCACTCGCAGCAGGCGAGGCTGCAGGTCGATGGGCAGCTCACCGATTTCGTCGAGGAATACCGTGCCGCCGTCGGCCTCGAGGAAGGCGCCCTTGCGCTCGGACACCGCGCCAGAGAATGCGCCCTTGGCGTGGCCGAAGAGCTCGGATTCGATGAGGTTCGGCGCCATGTTGCCGCAGTCGACGATGACGAAAGGCTTCGCCCGGCGCGCGCTCGCGGCGTGAATCGATTCGGCGATGACTTCTTTGCCGGTGCCCGTCTCACCGAGCAGCACGATGGTCGACTCGGTGGCCGCTGCCTTCTCGAGCTTCTCGTACATCGCCAGCATCGGGCCCGAACGGCCGAGCACTTTGCCGAACGACGAGCGCGGCGCTTTCGCGGCGCCAGCGACCACCACGTTGACCCGCAACACCGTCGTGCCCAGCGTCAGCATCGCCTCTTCGTAGACGGTCATCTGTTGAATGCGCGCCCCGGCGAGGAAGGTGCCGTTGGTGCTCGCGCGGTCGCGCACGCGAATGCCTTCGGACACCGGCTCGAGCTCGAGGTGCACGCGCGAGACTTCTTCGTCTTTCAGCTGGAAGGTGGCCTCGGCGCCCTTGCCGACGAGCACCTTCTCGCGGCCCTTCACCGTCTTTCCGACGTCAGGGCCCGACATCACCGTGACCTCGAACTCCTTCGGAGGTCCGGCCGGGGCGTCGTTGCCGATTGCGCCGCGTTTCCTGGTGGGCCCTTCGAGCGACATCTGGGCTGGCAGTATACGCACGGGCCATTCGGCGGTTGTCAGCCATCTGCGCCTCTGGTTGCTTTGGCCGATGGTCTTCGTTGCTCTGCTGGTGCTGCTCGCCGCTCCGACCCGGGTGAAGGACAGTCAGGGCTGCGACAAGGGCCTCGACGCCCAGAACGAGCTCGACGGCGAAATCATCTGCACCTGGCCCAATGGGCAGAAGAAGTACGAAGGCATGTACGCGCACGGCAAGCGGGTGGGGCTCGCGAAGACGTGGCGCGACGACGGCAAGCTCGCGAACACCGAGCACTTCGTCGCGGGCGTCCGCACCGGGCTCGCCGAATCGTACGCGCGGCAGGGGTTTATTGAAGAGTCGTGCGAGTACAAGAACGACAAGAAGCACGGGCGCTGCAAGCTGTTCGGCCTCGAAGGAAAGCTGCGCGAGGAAAGGCAGTACGTCGAAGGCGAGCAGCGCGGGCCCTTCACCGAGTTTCACCAAAACGGCAAGGTGCTCGAGAAGGGCGTCATCGACGACACCGGCCGGCCGCACGGGGTCAGAGAGCGCTTCCGCGACGACGGCTCGCGCGAGTCGATGGTGACGTACAACCACGGCCAGCGCGACGGGGTCAGCAAAGAATGGTTCGCCAACGGCAAGCAGTCGAACGAGTCGAGCTGGAAGGACGACCGCGAGCACGGGCTGCGGAAGCGCTGGTACGACAACGGGCAGCTGGCCGAAGTCACCTGCGAGCAGGAAGGCAAGTCGACGCTGGGCACCAACGCTTGCACCGGGAAGTCAGGGCCCGAGCTGGTGACGAAGAGCTTCGCGAACGGCAAGGCGAACGAGACGATTTCAGTGCGCGACGGCAAGCGAAACGGCGAGTCGCTGCGGTTCTCGCAAGACGGGGTGCCGCGCGAGGTCACCCTCTACGTCGACGACAAGCGCGACGGCGTGCAGACCCTCTACGGGCAGACGGGAAAGGTCGAGCGCAAGGTGAAGTGGAAGGCCGGCACACGCGACGGCGTCGAGACCGTGTTCTTCGAAGACGGCAAGGTGTCCGAAGAGATTGGGTGGAAGGACGGCCGCAAGGTGTCGCTGGCCACCTGGTGGATGAACGGGAAGAAGAAGCTCGAGGAAGGCGAGGGCAAGCGCGCCACCTTCTTCGACAACGGCCAGCCGCACAGCGAAGAGCAGTTCGAGAGCTCCCGCGAGCAGCGCGACGGCCTGCAGCGCTACTGGGCTGAGAACGGCAAGTTGGTCGAAGAGTCGACGTGGAAGCGCGGCAAGGCAGACGGCGTGCAGAAGTCGTTCGATGAGAAGACCGGCAAGCTGCGCGTCGAGGAGCTGTGGGCGGCCGGCGTCCGCACTTCGCGGAAGGAATGGGACGAAGGTGGAGCAGTGGTGAAAGACGAGCAGTTCAACGCAGACGGCTCACGGAAATAACCAGTACGACAGCTCAGAAGTCCGTGCCCGATCGGACGTCGCGCCACGCAGCCAATGGGTTAACCGTTAGATGGGCTCCCACGCGCCCAGCAGGTCAGCCGCGGCGTCGATGGGAAACGTGTCCGTCTCGATGCGCAACGGTCGCCCGCGCCAGGTGAGCTCGCGCCGGTGGGCAGCCTCGAAGTCGGGCATCCGGAAGTCGTCGACCGCTGGAATGTCGTCGTCGTTGTACGGGCGCTGCAGGTCTCGCAATCGCAAGACGCGCAACGTCGGCGGACCAGCCACCAGCTCGACCAATGCATCCAGCACGGTGTTCGTCTCTGTCCACTCTCGCGCCGGCACGGCGAGGTCGAGCTCTTCGAGCAGCGCAGCCGACTCGAGCTCCATCAGGTCCTTCGTGAGTCGCACCAGCTTTCCGGTTCGGCGCCGCGGCTGGCGTGCTCGCGAGTACGTCGGCGCTTCCGGGTCGCCTTCGTGAACGCGAAGGGTCGCGCGGCGGATGAAGCCGAGCTCCCAGTCGTGGCTGAAGGCCGACGGCGACTTCCACAGCTTTCCCAGCAATGCGCGGTCGTGGTTTTGAATCAGCTGCGCCTCGAGCGCGCGCAACGGCGCCTCGTCGGCCGCTTCCTGCCGCTTCGCCTGCAGTGCGATCAGCTCACCGCGCGGGTCGCCTTCCTGCTGCAGGCGGTCACTCAACACGAGGAAACGCTCCACGTCCTGCGGTGGCCTTCTCAGCGCTGCAATCAGGTCGTCAGACAACGGCATGCGGTGACGACGCTAATGCAGTGCAACATTTCCGGGGCGCAGTAGCGTCCGGCCGCCCATGTCCAGGAAGAAGCGTACGCCAGACTCGGAAGAGGGCTTCTCGACGTTGATCGAGCGCGACTTCACCGCGCTCGCCCGCGCCGGGACGCTGCCGGTGGGCCATGGCCTCGACGTGCAGGTGTCTGAGATTGCGTCGCTGCTGAGCCGCGGAGGCAAGGCGCCCCTGCTCGCCGGAGACCAGGGCGTCGGCAAGAGCGCGCTGGTTCAAGAGCTCGCGCGCCGGGCGACTGAAGGCCTGCTGGGTGAGGCCTTCGCCGGCATTCGCATTCTCGAAGTCACCGCCGCGGGCATCTTCGCGCGCACGTCGGGCCCGAAGGCGGCGGCCGAGCTGTTCGAAGAGATGCTCGAGCACCTCGCCGGCGGCGGGCCCACGCTCGTCTTTCTTCGCGACGTCGCCATCACCCAGGGCAGCTCGCTGATTCCGGTGCTCATCCGCGCGCTGCGCGCTGGCCGCCTACGCTTCATCTTCGAGTGTGAGCTGCGGCGCGCGCACGAGCTGATGCGCAGCGACGAGGCGCTGGCCGAACGCCTTCACCTGCTGGTCATCAACGAGCCCACGACTGAACGGTCGCGCTGGATTCTCGGCCGCGTCGCCGAAGAGCTCGAAGGCCAGCTGAGCCTGCCCATCGAGGCGTCCGCCTGCGACATGGCGCTGCGGCTGTCGGTGAAGTTCCTGCTCGCGCGCCGCCTGCCGCGAAAGGCGATCGAGCTGCTCAAAGAGACTGCGGCCGAAGCGAGCAGCGCCGCGCGAGAACGCGTCACCGACGAAGACGTGCTCGCCCGGTTCTGTGCGACGACGCGGCTGCCACGCTTCATGGCAGACGACTCGCTGCCGCTGGACCTCGACGAGGTGCAGACGTTTTTTGCCGCGCGCCTGCTGGGCCAGGCCGAGCCGGTGCAGGCGGTGCTCCGCAGCGTCGCGTTGCTGAAGGCGGGCCTGAACAACCCGCGGCGCCCGCTGGGGGTGTTCCTGTTCAGTGGGCCGACGGGCGTCGGGAAGACGCACCTGGCGAAGCTGCTCGCCGAGTATCTGTTCGGCTCGCCCGACCGGCTCGTGCGGCTCAACATGGCCGACTACCCGAACTTCGGCGACGAGGCCGTGCTGTTCGGAAACGCGTGGGCTCAGACGTGGGACGCGAAGCGGGGCGAGCTGACCCGGCTGGTCGACGGCAAGGTGTTCACCGTGTTGCTGCTCGACGAGTTCGAGAAGGCGAACGCGAAGTGCCACGACCGGTTCCTGCAGCTCTTCGACGAGGGGCAGTTCATCAACGCCGCGGGTGAGACGGTCGCGTGCAACAACACGCTCATCGTCGCGACCAGCAACGTCGGCGCCGAGGTGCACCGCGAGCCGGGCATGGGCTTCGCGGGGCGGCGCAGTGACGAAGAAATCATCGGCGAAGTCGACCGGCGCATCGCAGCCACCTTCCGCGCGGAGTTCTTGAATCGCTTCGACGGCATCTGCCACTTCCGTCCGTTGGGGCGGGTCGAGATTCGGCGCATCGCCCAGCGCGAGGTCGGGCGGGTGCTCGAGCGAGAAGGCATTCGCGCGCGAGGGCTGGATGTGGAGGTCGCTCCGGAGGTCGTCGATCTGCTCGTCGAGAAGGGCTACTCGCCGGCGCACGGCGCGCGGTACCTGCAGCGGGAAATCGAGAAGTCGCTGACGTCGGCGCTCGCGGTCGAGATCGCGCGCACGCCGTTGCCGCCCGGCACGCCGGTGAAGGTCGTCGCCCACAAGGGCCGCGTCCACGCCATCGCCGAGCCGCGCGCGAAGAGCGGAAAAGACGGAATCGCCCAGGTGCAGCTGCCCGCCGCCAGCGGCCAGCTCTCGAAGCGGAAGCTCGATCGCTCGGCGTTGATTGCCGCGGCCGAGGCGCTGGTCGGTCGCGCCGCGGCAGTCGGCAGTGCTTTCGGGAGGCCGGAGCTCGAGGCGAAGCGGCGTGAGCTGCTCGCTGCGTCGCAGGCGCCGGGGTTCTGGGATGACGGAGAGAAGGCGGCGACGTCGCTGCGTGGCTACCGGGCGATTGAAGCGCAGCTGGGTGAGCTCGATCGGCTGCGCGAGGTGTGCAGTGTGGCGCGGCGTCGGGCGCGGGAAGCGAAGGCCGATGTGCAGCTCGCTGCGGCGGTGCAGGCGCTGGAGGAAGCGGGGCGCGAGGTGCAGCTGGCGGAGGCGCGGCTGGCGTCAGGCACGGCGGGAGACGTCGACGAGGCATGGCTCGACATCAGCGCGGCGGCGGCGGGCGAGGCGGGCGAAGGGTGGGTCGGCGAGCTGGTGCACCTGTACCTTGGGTGGGCCGGGAAGCGGCGCTACGAGGCGAAGGTCGTCGCCGAGGGCGAGTCTCCGGCGCGCGCGGTGCTGCACATCGCGGGGCCGGGCGTGTACGGGTTCCTCTCGGGCGAGAAGGGGATCCACCGCCGCGTCGAGAACGAACAGCGCGTGGGTGCCTACGTGCGGCTGTTCAAACCGGAAGCGGTGGTGCCCGACAGCGTGGCGATCGAAGTGCGCGAGGTGAAGCGCCGGCAGGGGAGCTTCGCCGATAAAATCGTGTGCGAGGCGAATGCGCGCGATGAAGACCGCGGTCGCGAGCTGAAGCTGTTCGGAAGTTGCGGGCGCGATGAGCTCGAGCGGCTCGTCGCGACGCTGCTCGACGGGCAGGGCGATTCGAGCGGTGAAGTGCGCCGGTACCATGTCGGCCGCAGCCCCCGCGTCGAAGACCCCCGCACCGGCGAGGCGACTCCGCGCGTGAAGGACGTGCTGCGCGGCGAAATCGACCTGTTCATCGCCGCGTGGATTTCCCGGCCGCCGGCCGAGACGAACTAACCAGGCGGCGAGCGCGCAAGTCACGACCGACGGGGACGATGGAGAGCAGGCGGCGCACTTCTGGGTGCGCGCCGTATGACCGCGTGCCGAAGCGGTTTAGATTTTAGATCCGCCCGCGGCCGGCACTCGATACCTTGCGGTTTCTCAATCAGAGGGTGACCTTCATGGCCAGGCGCTATTTCGAGTTCGTCGAGGGGACGTCGAGCAAGTTCTGGGAAGTGTGGATCGAGAAGAACGAGGTGCGCACCCGGTACGGAAAGATTGGCTCGGCGGGGCAGACCACCGTCAAGGACGAGGGGTCGACGGCCGCTGCGCAGAAGCTTCACGACAAGCTCGTGAAGGAAAAGACCGGCAAGGGCTACGGGGAAAAGGCGTCGGGCGCGGTGGCGGGTCCACCGAACGAGCGCGTCACCGCCCCGATGGAGCCGCTGCCGAAGCCGAAGGCTGCCGCTCTTCCTCCGCCACCGAAGCAGGAAGAAGCGCCGCGCCCTGATGACGGCTTCCGCCGCTGGGAAAACACCGAAGACGGCGCGGCGAAGTTCTGGGAAATCAAAGTCGAGGACTCCGCCCACACGGTTCGCTTCGGCAAGCTCGGCACCGCGGGCCAGGAAAAGACGAAGGACTTCGACAGCGAGTCGGAAGCAGAGAACGACGCCGACGCGCTGATCGCCGAGAAGTCGAAGAAGGGTTACCACCCTGTTGGCAAGCACGGCCCCGACCTGGGTCCGACCAACCCGGAGCTCGAGGCGGAGATCGCCAGAGACCTCGACGACCCGAATGGCTACCTCGTCTACGCCGACTGGCTCTCGGGCCAGGGCGAAGCGCGCGGCGAGCTGATCGTCCTCCACCACCAGGCAGCGGAAGCGAAGGACGAGGCGAAGAAGAAAGAGCTGAACAAGGCCGCGGCCGCGCTGATCAATAAGAACAAAGAACGCCTGCTCGGCCCGCTCTCGACCTTCGAAGGCGGCGAGAGGGAACTCGTGCTCGACTGGCACCTCGGCTTCATCCGCGGCGCGAGGATGTCGTGGCCGATGTGGGATGACGGCGGAGGCGAAGACGCGAAGGCGAAGAAGGCGCTGGCTGCTTTGCTCTGCCTGCCCACGGCGAAGTTCCTGCGCGGGCTGCGGGTCGGGCCCTTCCCCGGTGAAGAGGAGTCGAACTTCCAGCCGCTGGTCGATGTGCTCGAGGCCGCTCCTCCGCCGTACCTCGAAGACCTGTACGTCGGGGACCTCGGCGACTGGGACATCTCGAATACGAACACGGGCGACGCAGGCGCAGCGCTCGCGAAGCTGAAGACGTTGAAGCGGCTGACGTTGCGCGGCGGGCAGATTGGGTTCGCCTCCAACCTCCAGCTTCCCGCACTGCGCGAGCTCACCATCGAGACGGGCGGCCTCACCCGCGAGAACCTCAAAGACATCAGCTCGCTGAAGGCGCCCAACCTCGAACGGTTGAGCCTCTGGTTCGGCGACGAGAACTACGGCGCGTCGGGCGACCTGAAGGACGTGATGCCGATTCTCAACGGCACCCAGTTCCCGAAGTTGAAGCACCTCGGAATCATGAACTGCACTTTCGTGAACGAGGTCGCCGGCGCGCTGCCGAAGTCGAAGCTGCTGAAGCAGCTGACCTCGCTGGACCTCTCGATGGGCTGCCTCACCGACGCGAGCATCGACGCGATGATTGCGTCAAACGCGTTCGGCCACCTGCAGCACCTCGAGCTCGACGACAACGCGCTCACCGACGCAAGCAAGCCGAAGGTCTTGAAGCTCGCGAAGGAAGTGAACTTCGGGAAGGAACAAGAGCCCGACCGCGCCGGCGAAGACGCCTACCGGTACTGCTCGGTCGGTGAGTAGCTACTCGTCGACGGTCGCCTTCTCTTCCTCTTCCTCGGGCGTGAGCACGGGGTTGGGCAGCGTGTCGAGCAGCGGCCGCAGCAGGTTCATCGCGAGGGGAATGTAGCGCTCGACCTCGGGGGCGAACTCTTTGCCGTACATCGCGGTCACCTCGGTGAGCCTGTCGTCCTTCGCTTCGAAAGAGCCGGCCGCGGTGCCCGACCACAGCTCGAGCCCGTCGCCGCAGCGCACCAGCTTGCCGTCGACCGTCGCCTCGAACCCCGTGCCCTTCGGCGTGACCTGCGGCTTGAGCCACAGCATGCCTTCGGTGCCCTCGGTGCAGACAGCGGTGAGCTCGACCGGGTCCACCTGCACGAGCTCGGCGCGCACCAGGAAGTTCCGCTTCATGTTCACGTAGCGGCGCACGATGCGCGTCCACGCCTCGCCGGCCTTCTGCTGGTTGTCGGGCGGCGGCTGCACCACGACGGTCAAGCGCTTTACCTTCGAGGCGTGCGCGGTCGGCCAGTCCTCGGCCACCCGCGTCGCCTTCACCACCGAACATCCCGACAGCGCCATCACGAGCAGAGCAGCGAGCAGTCTCATGGGGCGGAATCTATTGACCTTCGCGGCGCGCTGTAAGCAGAAGCGTCTTTACGTGAGCGTGAAAGAAAAGCTGCTCGTGCACTGCGCCCGGCCGCCCCGCAGCGTGCTGTACGACGAGGACGCGGGCCTGTTGCTCGACATCGCGTCGGGCAAGACGCTGGCCGTCGCAGACACCCAGGTGCAGGCGCTGGAAGAACGCACCGACCACCAGACGATGCGGCCGTACGTGTCGCTGCTGCTGCAAGACGGAAGGGCGCTGGCGCTGGCCGAGGCGGGAATCGCTTTCAGTCCCGTCTTCACCAACACCGGGCCGTTGGCCGAGCTTGCGGCCGCCGTCTGCTGGCGTGACTTCTACACCCTGGTGCAGCAGCTGAAGCACGAGCTCTACGGGCACCCCGACGTCGAGCCAGGCCCGGCGACGGTGCGGGTGTTGATGTGCTGTCTGGCGATCGTCGACGGCGCGCGCGCGGCTGGCTTCGACGTGGGGCGGGAAGAGCAGGAGCTCGAGTGGCACCTGCGCGAGCTCGAGCGCCGCGCGCCGCCTGGGTAGGCGCTTGCGTCACGCCCGCTTGCGGACCTTCGCCTCGCCAATCACCTGTCGAACGATGAGCCGCATCGACTGCTTCGCGCGCTCGATGTCCTTCGGCCCGGCGTCGTTTTCGAGAAGGTGGTGCGAGAGCCCCTCGAGCGCAGCGACCAGCGCGATCGGAATGTACGGGTCGGGCTTGCCGGCGGCGTCAGACAAGAGCCCGTACAGCTGCGCCCGGAAGCCCTTGCGCAAGACCGCCAGCGGCGAGTCCGACAGCATTGCCTGCTCGAGCAGCACCTGAAGCATCCGCGGGCTCTCGAGGTGGAAGTTCAGGTACAGGTCGGTGCCCAGGTAGATGGCCTGCAGCGGCCCCGCATCGTTCGCCTGCACCGCCGCCATCATCGCAGTGAGCAGCTCCTTCGTGGTGCGCGCGTAGATGCCGGCGAGCACGTCTTCCTTGCTGGTGAAGTAGGCGTAGTACGTGCGGCGCGACACCTTCGCGGCGGCCAGAATGTCTTCCACCCGGGTGCGCGCGAAGCCGAGCCGTTCGAACACCTTCATCGCCGCGACGATGATTTCGTCGTGCGTGGTCTGCTCGGGCTCCATCAAGCGCTTCGTAGCCCAGTTGACCCATGCCACAGTCTCTTTCCCATGCACCCAAACGCCCAGAAGCTCACCGCGTTCTACGAAGGCTTCGCGCGTCAGGATTCAGGGCCGATGGTGAAGCTCTACGCGCCCGACGCCGAGTTCTCGGACCCCGCGTTTCCCAACCTGCGCGGCGCTGAAATCGGCGACATGTGGACGATGCTCACCAGCCGGGCCAAGGGCTTCTCGCTCACGTTTCGTGACGTGCAGGCCGACGACACGAAGGGCAGCGTGCACTGGGAAGCGAAGTACCTCTTCCAGGGCGGCCGCCAGGTGCACAACATCATCGAGGCCACCTTCACCTTCCGTGACGGCCTCGTCACGAAGCACGTCGACCAGTTCGACTTCTGGCGCTGGAGCCGGATGGCCCTCGGACTTCCCGGGGTGCTGCTCGGCTGGTCGGGGTTTCTGAGGAACAAAGTGCAGGCCCAGGCCGCAAAGGGGCTCGCCGACTTCCGGGCGAAGAAAGGCGCATGAGTTCGTAACTTGCGAGCGTGGCGGGCCTGCGCCACTGTGGCAAGCGACGATGCCGCGCCGCCTGCTCCCGAGCCTGTTTCTCGCCTTCGCCGCCATCGCGGCGGGCTGCTCTACGGGCGCCGGCGAGTGCGAGCCGGGCCGCACGTACACCTGTTACCCCGGCCCGAACGGCACGCTCGGCATCGGCGAGTGCCGCGCGGGGAGCTTCATCTGCAGTGCTTCTGGCAAGCGCGGTGACTGCATGGGCTCGGTCATCCCCAAGCCCGAGCTCTGCGACGAGCGCGACAACAACTGCGACGGCGAAGTCGACGAAGGCGCGGCGAACGCGTGCGGCGGCTGCACCGTGCTCGAGCACAACCCCGGCGAGACGTGCCCGACCTGCGGCACGTACATCTGTCAGGGGAAAGAGGCGGTCACCTGCCCGGGCGGTAATCCAAACAACTGCGCGCAGTGCAACAAGCCCAACATTTCCGGCCTCGGGATGATGTGCGTCGGCGACAACGGCTGCCCCGGCACCTCTGCCTGCTCGACCGACGGCGGCAGCGAGCCTTCGTGTCCCGGAGCGCGGAAGAACAACTGCGGCGTCTGCGGGATGCCCGATGTCACCGGAATCGGAGACGCGTGCAACCAGGGCGGCTGCGCGGGCACGCTCCAGTGCAACCCCGCCGGTACGGGCACCGTGTGTGGCGGGCCGAACCGGAACAACTGCAACGCGTGCGGGCTGCCCGACGTGCCCGGCATCGGCACCAAATGTGGCGGAGCGACGGGCTGCGGCGTCGTCACCTGCACCCCCGCCGGAGACGCCGGCTTCTGTCAGAACGCCACCGACGACGTCGACACCGACGGCATCCCCGGGCCCTGCGACAACTGTCCGACCGTCGTCAATGTGAACCAGGCCGACATGGATGGCGATGGCAAGGGCGACGCTTGTGACAACTGCCCCATCGTGGCGAACCCGACGCAGGCCGACGGCGATTCCGATGGCCGCGGCGACTCATGTGACAACTGCCCGACCATGGCGAACCCCACGCAGTCGAACGCCGACAACGATGCGATGGGCGACGCGTGCGACCCGGACGACGACAACGACACAGTGGCCGACACCGCTGACAACTGCCCGCTGAACGCCAACACCTCGCAGGCTGATGGCGATGGCGATGGCAAAGGTGACGCGTGCGACAGTTGCCCCACCATCGCGAACCCGACCCAGCTCGACACGGATGGCGATGGAAAGGGCGACGCGTGTGACAACTGCGCGGCGACGCCGAACGCGAACCAGACCGATGTCGATGGTGATGCGCGCGGCGACGTCTGTGACAACTGCCCGGCGGTTTCCAACGCGACGCAGCTCGACGCTGACTCCGACGGCAAGGGCAACGTCTGCGACAACTGTCAGACGTTGGCGAACCCCACGCAGACGGACACCGATGGCGACGGGAAAGGAGACGTCTGCGACATCGTCATCTCTGAGCTGGCCGCCGCGGGGCCGGTGGGTGCGGGCGACGAGTTCGTCGAGCTCTACAACGGTGGGCCGGCCGCGGTGAGCCTGGGCGGCTGGAAGATTCAGTACCGGTCAGCCGCGGGCGCCGGCTACCAAGCGATCGACACGATTCCCGCGGGCACGATGATTGGGCCCAAGGGCTACTACCTGCTCGCCTCGGGCACGGCGTCTGGTTACTCGGGCACGCCTGCGGCAGATCAAGTGGTCAAGACCGGGGCAGGCGCGGACACGACGATGAACCTGTCGGGCACCGACGGCCACGTGCGGCTCGGACTTCCGGGGGTGACGACGTCGGCGACTGCTCCGGATGGCGGAGTCGACCCACTCGTCGCTGACACCGTTGGTTACGGCAACGGCGCGCTCGGGCCCGAGACGTCGCCCGCAGTCGGCGCCAGCTTCACCGCCGGAAATTCCATCGAGCGCCGCGCGAACTCGTCGGCCACCGCGGCGTCGATGGTCAGCGGCGCGGACGTCGGGGCGGGCAACAACCTCGACACCGACAACAACGGCACCGACTTCATCGTTCGCACCACGCGCCAGCCGCAGAGCAAGGCGTCTCTGCCCGAGCCGTAAGCCTGGTAGGGGCTACGGCGCACTGCGCAGGGCGAGTGTGAACCGCGCCCCGCCGCCGGGGCGTTGATCCGCCAGCAGGTCTCCGCCCGCGCGCCGCAGGTACTCGCGCGACGTCGCGAGCCCCATGCCCACGCCGCCGCCCGGACCTTTGGTGGTGAAGAAGGGCTGAAAGAGGCTCGCCAGCACCGGCTCTTCGAACCCGGGCCCATTGTCGTCGACCTGCACCAACACCCCGTCTTCGATGGCCGTCGCGCGAATCCACACCTTGCCGTCGGCGCGTTCTGGCCCCACCGCTTCGGCTGCGTTCACCATCAGGTTCGTGAACACCTGAATGAGGTGCGCCTGGTTGCCCATCACCGGCCTCAGTCCTTCTGGCAATTCGTTCATCAGGCCGACGCGCCCCTGCAGCTGCGGCGCGCACTGCTTCTCGGCCTCGGTGACGGCCCTCAACAGGTCGACCGGCGTCGCGTCTTCGACCCCCTCGCGGCAGAACGCGGTGAGGTCGCGCACGATGCCCTTGATGCGCGTCAACGCCACCTGCGTCTCGAGCATCACCAGCCGTTGATCCTCGCGGCTGACGCTCGGGAACTGAAGCTCGCCTTCGAGGAACTCGAGGTTGGACGACACGGCGCCCAGCGGGTTGTTGATTTCGTGCGCGACGCCCGCTGCAAGCTGGCCGACCAGCGACATCCGTTCGCTCTGCGACCGCAGCTTCTCGCTGTGGGCCAGCTTCCCGAGCGCGGCGAGGTGCTCCTCAGCCCGCAGATACGCCTCTCTCGCGTTCCACCGCTGTTGCACGGCCGCATAGAACGCCAGGCCTGCCGCGCTGCCCACGCAGAACAACCACTGCACCTGGTCTTCGACCGGGGCGGCCTGAAGCTGCAGCACCATCAGCGCCGAGCCAACGGTGCCGAGGCCGGCGATGACGGCCGCGCCGACTTCGTCGCGGGTGAGCATCACCAGGCAGAAGGGCAGGGCGATGAGCCAGGCGAAGTAGGCGGTGTGGTGGTAACCGCGGTGGTACGCGATGACGCCCATCGCGACGCTGCTGGTGAACGTCATCAGCCACAGCAACCCCTTCCGGGCGCGCCGCGAGGCCTTCATCATCGGCAGCGAACAGGCGACCAGCACCAGCCCCCAGACCAACTTGGTCGCGATCAGCTTCGCCTTGTGCTCGCCGCCCGAATACAGGTCCTCGAGCATGTAGGGAAGCATCAGCAGCGACATCAGCAACGTCGCCTTCCGGCGCCAGCGCACCACCCGCTCTTCTTCTTCGGGGCTGCGCAGCGGCAGTGAAGGCTGGGTGAACATGTCCGAACCTGGATCAGAGCAACCGCTGTGCCCGGCTGACCCCGCGCGGATCCGACCCTGCCCGGGGGTCATCGCTCACCTTGGGGTCAGCGGGTACTCCGCCGAGGGAGCTTGTCGTCGACACCCCTGGGCGATGCGGCTAGAAGGCGCGGGCTTTTAAAGCCCTTTTTCCTTGGAGGAGCCTTCATGCGCTCGACCCTGCTTTCTGCCTTTGCCGCCCTCGCGGTCTTGAGCCTCGGCTGTGAGAAGAAGCCGGTGGCCCCCCCGGCCGTCGAAGAGAAGAAGGCCGACCCGGTGGTCGCGGCAGCCCCGAAGGCCGACACCGACGACATCGTCATCGGGGAAGTCGGCAGCCTGACCGGCGCCGAAGCCGCCTTCGGCATCTCGACCCGCAACGGCATCGAGCTCGCCCTCGAAGAAGCGAACGCCGCCGGGGGCGTCAAGGGCAGGAAGGTTCGCGTCATCGTGTACGACGACCAGAGCAAGCCGGAAGAAGCCGCCAGCGCCGCCACCCGCCTCATCACCCAGGACAAGGTGAAGCTGATTCTCGGCGAGGTCGCTTCCAGCAACTCGCTGGCGATGGCCCCCATCTGCCAGGACAACAAGATTCCGATGATCTCGCCGTCGTCGACCAACCCGGCTGTCACCGAGAAGGGCGACTACATCTTCCGCGTCTGCTTCATCGACCCCTTCCAGGGCTATGTGATGGCGAAGTTCGCGCACGACGAGCTCAAGTTCAAATCGGTCGCGATTTTGAAAGACGTGAAGAGCGCCTACTCCGTCGGCCTCACCGAGGTGTTCGAGCGCAGCTTCTCGACGATGGGCGGCAAAATCGTCGGCATCGAAAGCTACGCCAAGGGCGACACCGACTTCCGTTCGCAGCTGACGGCCATCAAGAAGATGAAGGCCGAAGGCCTGTACGTGCCGGGCTACTACAACGACGTCGGCATCATCGCCCGCCAGGCGCGTGAGCTCGGCCTCAAGGTCGTGATGATGGGCGGCGACGGCTGGGACAGCGAGAAGCTGTTCGAGCTCGGCGGCAAGGCGATCGACGGCAGCTACGTCTCGAACCACTACTCGCCGGAAGACCCGTCGCCCGTGGTGCAGAACTTCATCGCCAAGTACAAGGCCAAGTACGGCGGCGTGCCCGACTCGCTCGCGGCGCTCGGCTACGACGCGGCCAGCGTCGCGATCGCCGCGATGAAGCGCGCGCCTGACCTCTCGGGCCCGGCGCTGCGCGACGAGATCGCGAAGACGAAGGACTTCCCGGGCGTTGCGGGCACCATCTCGATGAACGAGAAGCGCGACGCGGTGAAGCCGGCCGTCGTGTTGAAGGTCGAAGACGGCAAGTTCAAGTACGTCACGACCGTCAAGCCCGAGTAGGACTCGAACGATGTACGGGCTCCTGCAGCACCTGATCAACGGCCTCGCCGCCGGCACCATCTACGCGCTCGTCGCGCTCGGCTACACGATGGTCTACGGCGTGCTGAAGCTGATCAACTTCGCGCACGGCGACGTGATGATGGTGGGCGTCTACGTCGGCTACGCCACCGCGTTCATGCTGGGCCGCGAGCACTTCGGCTCTTTCGGGGCCGTGCTCGTCATCTTCCTCGTCTCGATGCTCGCCTGCGCGGCGTTCGGGTTGATCATCGAACGCTTCGCCTACCGCCCGCTGCGCGAGAAGCCCCGGCTCACGTCGCTCATCACCGCCATCGGCATTTCCTTCGCGCTCTCTTACGGCTTCCAGATGGACCTCGCCATCACCCTGGGTGGCAAGAGCTACACGATTCTTCCCGGCGCGGCGTCGCGGGCGTTTCCGGAAATCATCGTGCCGACCCAGTGGCTCGAGCTCGGCAGCGACGACTCGAGCGTCATCATCTGGAACTGGCAGGTCATCTCTTTCGTCATCGCCGCTGTGTTGATGGTCGGGCTGCAGTTCCTCGTCTTCAAGACGAAGTTCGGCCGGGCGATGAGGGCCGTCAGCTTCGACCACCGCGTCGCGGCGCTGCTCGGCATCCCCGTCGACCGCGTCATCGCCGGCACCTTCATGCTGGGCAGCGCGTTGGCTGCGTGCGCCGGGCTGCTCTACGCCATCAAGGACACGTCGGTGCAGCCGCTGATGGGCATGTACATCGGGCTCAAGGCGTTCGTCGCCGCGGTCATCGGCGGCATCGGCAACGTGCCGGGCGCCGTGGTCGGTGCGCTCGCGCTCGGCCTCTGTGAAGAGTTCGTCGTCGGCTACACGTCGTCGAGCTGGCGCGACGCCGTCGCATTCGGCTTCCTCATTCTGGTGCTGCTCGCCAGGCCCGAAGGGTTGTTCGGGCGAGTCCAGGCGGAGAAGGTGTGATTCGCGGCATCGCCCCCGTGTTGATCGCGGCGGCGCTCTGCGTCGCGCTGCAGCTGGGCCTCGGGCCGTACCAGTTCTTTGCGTACCTCGCCGCGCTCGTCGGCGTGAACGTCATCCTCGCGGTGTCGCTGAACATCATCAACGGCATGACGGGGCAGTTTTCCATCGGCCACGCGGGCTTCATGGCCGTGGGCGCGTACCTCGCCGGCATCGTGTCGATTGCGACGAAGCAGGACCACCTCACCTTCCTGCCCGAGGCCATCAGCGATCAGGTGTTCCTCGTCGGCTCGCTGTGTGCGGGCGGCACGGGCGCGGCGCTCTGCGGGCTCATCGTCGGGCTTCCTTCTTTGCGGTTGCGCGGCGACTACCTGGCCATCGTCACCCTGGGGTTCGGCGAAATCATTCGCGTCATCGTGCAGAACACTCAGGCGCTGGGCGGCGCGCTGGGCCTCTCGGGCGTCCCGCAGCGCGCCGGCTTCGGCATGGTCTGGTTCTGGGTCTTCGTCGTGGTGCTCGTCGCGCGCCGGCTCGCTGCATCGCCGCACGGCCGCAGCCTGTGGGCGATTCGGGAAGACGAGATCGCTGCCGAGGCGATGGGCGTCGACACCACCAGCTACAAGGTTCGCGCCTTCGTGCTCTCGAGCTTCTTCGCTGGCGTCGCGGGCGGGTTGTTCGCGCACTTCGTCCCCATCGTGAACCCGGGCAGCTTCACCTTCGTGAAGTCGATGGAGATTGTGGTGATGATTGTCGCGGGCGGGCTCGGCTCGACCACCGGCGCCTTCACTGCCGCGGTGTTCCTCACCCTGCTGCCAGAAGGGATGCGCAGCCTCTTCACCACCCTGGGCGGCGGCGACCCGTCGCTGGCGCAGAAGGTCGACCAGATTCGCATGCCCATCTACGGCGTGTTGCTGGTCATCATCATGCTCACCCGCCCGAAAGGAATCTTCGGCACGCACGAAGCGTGGGACGTCATCACCCGCTGGCGTCGAAAGGCGAAGCCGGCATGACCGACGCGCTGCTCGAAGTGAAGAACGTCTCGATTCAGTTCGGCGGCCTCAAGGCGCTCAGCGACTTCTCGCTGGACGTGCGCAAGGGCGACTTGAAGGGGCTCATCGGCCCGAACGGCGCGGGCAAGACGACGGCGTTCAACGCGCTCACCGGTGTGTACCCGCCCAGCGAAGGCACCGTGCGCGTCAACGGCGTGCAGGTGAATCGCAAGGCGCGCTCGAGCCTGCGCCCGCATCAAATCAACCGCCTCGGCCTCGCCCGAACCTTCCAGAACATCCGGCTCTTCAAAGAGCTCACCGTGCTCGACAACGTGCGGGTGGCGATCATCGCGCGCACCGCGCCCCTGTTCTCGCGCGAGCGCACCACCGCGATGAAGGTCAAAGGCGGCGCGTCTCTTTTTGCCGGCAACTTTCTCGAGACCGCGAACAACTACCTCGACTGGTGGCGCGCCTTCTTGCGCACCCCCGGGTTCCTCAAGGAAGAGCGCGAAGTGACCGCCCGCGCCGACGCGCTGCTTTCGGTGATGGGGCTTGCCCATCGCCGCGAAGAGCTCGCGCGCAACCTGCCGTACGGCGAACAGCGGCGGCTCGAGATTGCGCGCGCGCTGGGCACCGAGCCGAAGGTGCTGCTGCTCGATGAGCCCGCCGCCGGCATGAACCCCCGCGAGAAGAGCGACCTGATGGTCCTCATCCGCGAGCTGAAGGACAAGTTCGGGCTCGGCATCCTGCTCATCGAGCACGACATGAAGCTGGTGATGGGCATCTGCGAGCAAATCACCGTGCTCGACCACGGCGAGACGATTGCCACCGGCACGCCTGCCGAAGTTCGCGCCGACCCGAAGGTGATCGAGGCGTACCTGGGCGAGGCGCCCACCCCAGGAGCAGCCGCGTGACCGAGCCCCGCGCCGCCCGCGAGCCGTTGCTGGACGTGGCGGGCCTCAAGGTCGCCTACGGCCCCATCACCGCGCTCAAGGGCATCGAGCTCTCGGTCGGCAAAGGCGAAGTCGTCGCGTTGATTGGAGCCAACGGCGCCGGCAAGACCAGCACCCTGCGCGCCATCAGCGGCATGCTGAAGCCAACGGGCGGGAAGATTCAGCTCAAAGGCGCCGACATCACCGGCCACAAGGCGCACACGCTGGTGTCGAAGGGCATGGCGCACGCGCCCGAAGGCCGCGGAATATTTCCGAACCTCACCGTCGAAGAGAACCTCGAGCTCGGCGCCTACCTGCGCAACGACAAGGCCGGCATCGCGGCCGACGCGCAGCGCATGTTCGGCTTCTTCCCGGTGTTGAAAGAACGCCGCTCGCAGTCCGCGGGCACGCTGTCGGGCGGTGAGCAGCAGATGCTGGCGATTTCCCGCGCGCTGATGTCGCGGCCAACACTGCTGCTGCTCGACGAGCCGTCGCTGGGGCTCGCGCCGCAGGTGACGCAGACCATCTTCCGGATTCTTCGCGAGGTGAATGCTCAGGGCGTCTCGATTCTGCTGGTCGAGCAGAACGCGCACCTCGCGCTCGGGCTGTGTCACTGGGCCTACGTGCTCGAGACGGGCCAGGTGGTGATGACCGGCACGGGCAAAGAGCTGCTCGCCTCCGAAGAGATTCGGAAGGCGTACCTCGGCGAGTAGCCGTTACTCGGTGGGGCAGTCGTGGAGCGGCTTTCGCAAGCTTTCGATCAAGCGCTTCACCGTCAAGAAGTCTCAGGCCTCGAGCGCGACGCCTTCGTACAGCTCATCTACCAGGAACTTCACGCTCGGCGTTGCCACCACGACCGTCTCGCCCCCCCGGAAGTCGACCTCTTCCCAGCCGCCCTCGCTTCGCTGCATCAGCGTCACACGACGCGCGCGATGAGAGACGATGAGAATGGCGCGCAGCGACGGCAGCTGCTGGTAGCTCCGGAGCTTTTCGGTTCGGTCGTAGTTCTCGGTCGAGGGACTCGTGACCTCGACGACGAGCATCGGGTTGGTCAGCGCGTTCGCGTCCTTCGGCGCGGCAGCGAGGGGGCCGCAAACCATCGAGGCGTCGGGAAAGGTCGCGAGGTCCGCGTTCTCGATCAGGACCTTCAAGTCAGACGTGAAGACCGTGCAGCCCGACGACAAACCACGCTGCAGCAGCGCGATGACCTTCGCACCGAGTTGGGCATGAGAAGGAGTGCCTCCGGCCATCGCATAGATCTCGCCCTCGAAGAACTCGAGCTTGATGTGGCTATCGGCGAGCGCGCGCAGGTATTGGTCGTACGAATAAGCGCGGAGGCGGCGTGCAGTCGTCACCCCCGCACCCTAGCCGCCTCTGGTCCCAAACGCTTCGCGGCTGTCCAGGAGCCCCTCGGTGACCCGAAGGGCAGAGAACCCGGGCGAAGCCCCGACGCTCGAGACGAGGGCTGCTCGCCTCCGAAGGGCTTCACGAAGGCGTACCTCGACGAGTGGCCGCTACTCGGTGGGGCAGTCGTACTCGACGTCTTTCTCGGCGTCGGCGATGACTTCGTAGGTCTGCGAGACGCCGGGCCGCGATTCGCCCGACGCGTCGTAGCAATCAAACCGCACCTTGTGCTTGCCCGGCTTCACCTTGTGGCCGAGCACCGGCGAGCCGCCGACCTTCTTCCCGTCGACGAAGACATCTGCCGTGTCCGACGCGCGCAGGTTCAGCTGGCCGTACACCACTGCTGTTCCCCCGCCCGTCGCCGGCACCACCGCATCGGGATTCGCGGCAGGCTTCGGTGGCGGAGGCTTCGCCGCGACCGGCGCGAAAGCGGGCTTCACTTCTGCGACCACCGGCTTCGGCTCCGCAGGCTTCACTTCGGCGACGGGCTTCTCGTCGGCGACGGGCACAGGCTTGAGCGCCTCGAGCTCGTCGCTGTCTTTCCCCGCAGCGGGTGCCGGCGCTGGCGCCGGAATCACCGCCGCGACAGCGGTGGTCGGCATGCCGGGCAGCGCGCGCATCACCACCGCTGGAACAGGGCGCGATGGTTGGGCTGCAGCAGGAGCGGAAATGACTCCGAGTCCGATGACTGCTGCCGACGCGAGAAGCAGCACGATGGCGATTGCAATTTTCAAGGCTTCATCTCCGGGGCCGATGCTAGTGACACCCGACGCAAACCTCCAAGTTCCCGGACCTCCAAAAACCAAATGCTGACCCTCGCACTCCTCTCACTTCTCTCTCAGACCGAAGTCCCAGCCGCTGACGCCTCCGCCGCCGAGCGTGCCGCCGCTGCCGCCGAGCGCGCCGCCGTCGCTGCGCAGAAGGCCGCGGAAGCCGCGCAGAAGATGATCGAGGCACAGCTGGGGACGCCGGCCGCCCCGGAAGCTGCTCCCGTCGAAGGTGAGCCGAAGATGGACCCGTGGAAGGGCTCGGTGGGCATTGGCCTCATCGCCATCACCGGCAACGCCGAGACGCTGACTGGCACTTTCAACGCCGCGGTCGACAAGAAGGTTGGCAACTGGGCGTTTGGGGGTCGCGCGAGCGCGGCGTACGGGCAGAGCCGCCCGGCCGCCGGGGGGCCCGACCAGGTCTCGGCGATGCGCGCGGGGCTTCTTCTTCGCGGTGACCGTTCGCTCGTTTCCTTCGCCAGCCTCTTCCTCATCGGCGGCGTCGAGACGGACCACGTGAAGAGCGTCGAGCTCCGTGAGTTTGCCGAGCTCGGTGCCGGCATCCGCTTCTACGAGCTGAAGGAAGGCGAGCTCGAGCGCGTCTTCATTCGCGCGGACCTCGGCCTTCGTTACAGCCACGAGTCGCGCTTCCAGTACTACTCGGATGGCACGATTCCCGGCGGCACGGGCCTGCCCAGCGCGAACCTCCTGGGTCCCCGCATCGGCGTCATCTTCCGCTACGCGCTCAACAAGCACGTGAAGTTCTCGGAAGAGGCGGAGTTCATCCCAAACCTGCTCGGCGCGTCGCGCTTCATCGTCAACAGCACCACCAAGCTCAACGCCCGCTTGACCGAGACCCTGAGCATCTCGGCGTCCTTCCTCGTCAACTTCGACTCGGCGCCGGCCGCCGGCAAGCGCGACACCGACACGGCGCTGACGATCGGCCTCGAAGCCGCGTTCTAGGAACACCGGCGAAGGCCTGCTCGGCCTCGTCTTTCTTGTTTGCGCGCTACCGCTGCGACTTCCGGCGCAGCAGGCCGAGCGCGGCGAGCAGCATCCACGCGGCCCCGCCTTCGGCCCCCGTCGAGCAACCACAGCCCGACGAGACGGTGCGAACAGAGGTGTCGCCCGTCTCGGGGTCATCCACCGGCACCTTCTTCGGCGGCAGCTGCGTCCCGGCGTCAGCCTTCGGCGTGCCAGAAGTGCCCGCGTCGACCACCGGCGTCGTGCCCGTCTTCGGCAGACACAGCCGTTCACCCGACGCGAGGCCCGTGCACTCTTCCCCGACGGAACACGACTCCAGCTCGTTCGACGCGCAGCTGGTGCGGCAATGTCCTTCGAGGCACACCGCATCGGCCGCGCACGCCGCTTGCGTCTTCCACACCGTGCAGCCCGTCGGCGCAGTCTCACACCTCGACGGAGCCCCCGCGACGCACTTGCCCGCGCTCAAGGCGCACTCGTTCTGACACGGGGGAATGCAGACGCCGCCCTGGCACGTCTCGCCCGCCGCGCACGCGCCTGCCGCGACCCACGCCTGGCAACCCGTCGCCGTCGCCTGGCACTCTTCCAGCCCACCCGACGGGCCACACCGCTTCGTCCCCGGCGAGCAGCTGATTGCGCACGCCTGGCAGAGGCCATTCGTGCAGAAGGTGCCCGCGCCACACGGCTGCTGCGCCGCCCACACCGTGCATGCGTTCGCGTCGGTCGTGCAGCCCTCCAGCCCATTTCCGTTGCAGCGCGCCGAGCCGACCGTGCAGGTCGTGCCGCACACGCCACACGCGCCGCCGCTGCAGAAGCTCGTGCACTGCTGGCCCGCCTGCCACGCGGTGCAGCCCTGGCCGTCGACCACGCAGCTCTCGACGGTGGTGCCCGCGCAGCGCTTGGCTCCCGCGGTGCAGGCCGAGGTGCAGCTCACGCAGCTGTTGCCGGTGCAGCGCGTGCCAGTCGCGCACGCCGCCGCCTTCCACTGCGTGCAGCCGCTGGCCACGTTCCAGTCGCACGTCTCGACGCCCGTGGCCGTGCAGCGCGACGCACCAATCGAGCACGCCTGGCACGAGTTGCACTGGCCGCCCGCACAGACTTCGCCGTAGCCGCAGTCGCGCGTCGTCGCCCACGCGGTGCACCCGTTCGCCTGCACCTGGCAGCTCTGCGCTGTCGAGCCACTGCAGCGAAGCGCGCCGGCCGCGCAGGCATTCGTGCACGCCTGGCACGCGCCGCCCACGCACTGCGACATCGGCGCGCAGCTCGTCGTCGTCCAGTTCGTGCAGCCCGTCGCCGCGTCGAGCGCGCAGCTCTGGCGCTGGCCCTGCGCGTTGCAGAGCGCCGCGCCGTTGGTGCAGGCGTTGATGCAGCAGGTCGCCGTCGACGCGGCGATCGCGTTGAGCGTGCTGGTCAGCGCCGCCGAGCTGTTCGCCGCATACGCGCTGCCCGTACCGCCCGCCGCCGCAATCGCGTCGAGCACGCCCTTGTCGTTCGCCGACGTCACCGACGCGCCGAAGCCCACCACGTACACCTTGATGCCCGCGTTCTTCAGCGCCGCCGCGGCAGACACCGTCGCGTTGTCATCGAGGCAGTCTTTCGCGCCCAGGCCGCAGCAGCTGCTGCCACTGCAGGTGTTGGTGTTGAGACAGCCCGCCGTCGTCGTCTGGCAGCTGGCCGCGTTGTTCGACAGGTTGCAGTTGGGCAGGCCGTCGGTGATGAGCAGCACGTGCGCGGGGGCGGTGAGGCTCAAGGACAGCAGGTAGCTCTTTGCCTGCACGAGGCTGGTCGCCGTCGGAGTCCCGCCGCCCGACGCGCTCGCCTGGTAGATGCTGTTCACCTGCGCCGCCGTCGACGGCACGCCCGACACCGTGGTGCCCGCGGTGCAGTTGAAGGTGGTCGAGAGCTCCGGGTACATCATCACCCCGAAGCGGAACCGGTTCGAGAACTGCGCCGCCACCTGGGGCACCACCGTCCGCGCGGTCGACCACTTCGACGCAGCGGCGGGCGCGTTCACCAGGTCCGGAACCGCCGACATCGAGCCCGACTTGTCCTGAATGATGAAGAGCACCGGCAGCTCGGTACATGGCGCGGCCGCGGCCAGACCACCGGAACCAATGACAAACAGGACGAGTGCGCGGTGGAACATGCCGGTGTTATCTGGAGTGCTCACCCCCGGTTTCCGAAAAACCCAAATTGGCTCAACTGTTCTCGTGAACCGAGAAAAGCCGGCCCTCGAGTGGATACTGCGCGTCCGTGAATCAGCCGGCTTTACATGATGAGGCCCTGCTGCAGGCGCTGGTCGCGGTTTCGATTCAGGTCGCGCAGACGCGCTCCATCGATGCGGCGCTGAGCCTTGCGGGTCAGGGGGTCAAGCAGCACGGCCTGCAGATGGTGGTGGTGCAGCTCACCAGGCCCCAGGGCTTCCTTCGCTACCTGAGCCGGCTCGAGCCAGTGCCTCTCGCGCTCATCCACGCGTCTTGCGGGGTCGGCGCGCCGCTCTTCATCGATGACCTCGCGAAGTGGCTTTCGGAAGCGGGCCTGGACGCGCAAGGCGTGAAGGGCGGCTTCGAGCGCCTGGTGATTGCGCCGCTGACGGTGGGCGGGAAGAAGTGGGGCGCGTTGATTCTCGCCGGCGATGACCTGGAAGCGCGAGACGTGCCGGCGCTGTCGCTGTTCGGCTCGCAGCTGGGCTCCGGGCTCGAGGTCGCCGAGGCGATTCAAAGGCTCGACCTGCGAAACAAAGAGCTCGAGGCGGTGCACGCCATCGCCACCGCTGCGGCGCCCGAGGCCAGCAGCGCACAGCTTCTCGAAATCGTCGCCCGGGCGACCCGCGCCGACTCGGCCGGGCTGTACCGCTACGAAGTCGAGACCGGCGAGTACGCGTTGGTCGGCGACCTGTGGAACTTCCCCGGCCCGGTGCCCGACCAATGGCGCCGCTTCAAGGAAGCCGAGCTGCAGCCGGTGGAAAGGCAGAGCGAGTCAGGCACCGCCGCCAAGCTCTCGCGCAACTCGAAGGAAATGATGCTGCAGTCGCGGCAGATGGCGCGCGTGGCGCTGAAGGTCGAGAACAGGCCGGCGGGGTTTCTCTGGCTCGCCCGCGCATCCGACGAGCCTTTCGACGACGCCGACGTTCGCACGGCGGAAATTCTCGGGGTCCAGGTCTCGGCCTTGATGGAACGCGCTCGCCTCACCGCCGAGGGCGTGAAGCGGGTGCGGCAGCTCGAGCTTCTGTACGAGATGACGAGCGCGAGCGCGGTGGTGGGGCAGGTGACCCCCGTCATCGACCGCCTGCTGACGCAGATGCTCGACGCGATTCCTGTCGATGGCACCGCGATTCATTTCGTCGAAGGCACCCAGCTGCGGCTCGCCGGGTGGAAGCTGCGGCCGAGCCTGGTCAAGCCGATGCCGCCCACCGCTGAGTTCATGGCCATCGACGAGACGACGGTCACCGGCCGCACCGCGCTTCACCGCAAGGCGACGAGGCTCTCGCCTTCCGACTTCCCGCCTTTCACCGCGGGCGAATCAGAGAGGCTCGGCATCCAGCACCTGATGTCGGCGCCGCTGCTGGTGGGAGACCGCCTCGTCGGCACGCTCACCGTCGCGCGAAAGAGCGACGCGCTTTTCACCAACGACGAGGCGCAGCTGATCGAAAGCTGCGCCATGCACATCGCCGTCATCCTCGAGCACGTGCGGCTCTACGATGACCTCAAGGTCAGCTACGACGAGCTGGCCCATACGCAAGCGGAGCTGGTGAAGCACGAAAGGCTCGCCGCGCTGGGTGAGCTCGCCGCCGTGATGGCGCACGAGGTGCGAAACCCGCTGGGCGTGATTTTCAATTCGCTCACCACGCTCAAGCGCGGCGTCGCTCCGGCCAGCGACAACGACGTGCTCTTGAGAATCATCGGCGAGGAAGCCGATCGGCTGAACCGCATCGTCACAGACCTGCTCGACTTCGCGCGGCCGTACGAAGCGCAGAAGAAGCCCATTGCTCTCGAGCCCATCATCGGCAGCGCGGTGAACGCGGCGCTGGCGTCGGTGCCGAACGCTCCCGCCCGGGTGGTGGTGCAGTTTCCCGCCGAGCTGCCGCGCTTTCAGATTGACGGCCACCTCGTGCGGCAGGCCTTCGTGAACCTGCTCGTCAACGCGCTGCAGGCGATGCCCCGCGGAGGAACCGTGACTGTGCGCGCGCTTCCAGAAGAACGCGCTGGCCAGCTGTGGGCCCGCATCGAGGTGCGTGACGAAGGCGACGGCATTCCGGCCGAGACGGCAGAACGGATTTTCCAGCCCTTCTTCACCACCAAGGCCACCGGCACCGGCCTGGGCCTCGCGGTGGTGAAGCGAATCATCGACGCGCACCACGGCCAGGTCACCGTGCAGTCTCGGCCCGAGGGCGGCACGACCTTCACCATCCGGTTGCCCGGCGGCGTCGCGGTGGAAGACGAGCCGCGCGATGACGACGACGGCGAAGACACGCTGCCGACCGCGATGCCGCTGCGAGATGCATGAGGATGTTTGCGCTGCTCGCCCTGCGGCGCCGCGCCTAGAGAACGGTGAGCCCGCCGTTCGACTTCAGCGCGGTGTACGGCGGCGGCACCGGTTTTCCCTGCTCGTGAAGCTCCCAACGCATGGCGAAGTCGTCGCCCAGGTCTTCGAACTTCGGGTACACCTCTTTGCGCGTCACCAGGGCTTTGCAGTTGTTGCATCGCCACTTCCCTTCCGGGGCGGCGAGCAGCCATTGGACGTGGTGAATGCAACCGAGCATCGAGGTGCCTTGTAGCGCGGGCTTCGGCTAGGGTCCGGCCGTTTTTGGAAGTTGGGCCGAAACACCTGAAGGACGCCTCCACATGACCCGCACCCTCCTGTTCGCCATTGCGCTGTTTAGCGCCGTGCCCTCTTTCGCCGCGCAGCCTGACGTGGCCTTTGGCAGCTTCAGCCAATGGCTCGCCCGCTACGACGCCGCCGAGCCGCTGCAGAAGTCGGCGCTGCTCGAGGAAGGCCTGACCCTCGCCCGCGCCCGCCACGCCGCGATGTCGCACCTCGTTCGGCAAGACCCGGCCCTGGCGTTGACCCTTCAGGTGTCCCGCGCCGAGGTGCCCGCCCAGCTCGCCGAGCTGATCGAGATTCCCCTCGACGCCCGCGGCACCTGGGAAGTGCTCGCCGCCCTCGGCCGCGACCGCAAGACGACCTACGAGTACTTCGTGCGCATCGGCGCCAACCGCTACCGCGCCGAACCGTGGGGCGCACTGAAGACGCTGAAGACTACCCAGATGCACTTCCACGGGCTCGCCATCGACGGGCAGGCGGCGGTGAAGGAAGAGGACGCTCCGAAGTCGCACCGCAATGGCGGGCCGCAGGCGTCGCCGCACACCATCGGCACCAAGAAGCTGCTCTACATCCGCGTCGACTTCTCTGACGCGCCCGGCGACCCCATCAACCTCACCCAGGCGCAGGCCGACGTCGCCGCGCTGAACACCTATTACAAGGCCTCCAGCTACAACAAGACGAGCATCGTCGGCACGGTCACCAACACGCTGCGCATGCCGCTGAGCAAGGCGACGTACGGCAGCACCAACAACACCTCGCAGCTGCTCGCCGACGCGCGCGCCGCGGCCGCCGCGATGTACCCGGGCCCGTGGGACCTCGACGTCGTCTTCTTCTCGAGCATCAACGCCTGGAGCTGGTCGGGCCTCGGCTACGTCGGCCAGAAGGGCACCTGGCTCAACGGCTCGGCGGGCCTCGGCACCGTCGCGCACGAGGTCGGCCACAACTACGGCCTCTACCACGCGAACTTCTGGCAGGCCGGCGGCGAGACCATCATCGGGGCCGGCAGCAGCCTCGAGTACGGCAACGTCTTCGAGGTGATGGGCAGCGGCGATGGCCAGCCGAACGCCTGGTACAAGTACGACCTCGACTGGTTCGGCCCGACCGAGGTCGAAATCGTCACCGCCTCGAACTCCTTCCGCGTCTACGACCTCGAGCTGCCGATTCTGGGTGGCTCGCACGCGCTCAAAGTTCCCATCAGCGGCGCGCGCGACTACTGGGTGCACTTCCGCCCCGCGGCGGGCGGCATCAACGCGCACGGCACTGAAATCAACTGGGGCTACCCGAACACCGACTCGTCCGACCTGCTCGACATGACGCCGTGGACGCAGACGGCCTCCGACGCGCCGCTGGCCATCGGCCGCACGTTCAGCGACTCGACCGCGGGCATTCACATCACCCCGACGGGCCTCGCCTCGACGCAGCCGGCGAGCATCGACGTCACCGTCAACCGCGGCCTCTTCCCCGGCAACCGCGCCCCTGCCGTGAGCGTGATGGCCAGCGCGACCCAGGTGACTTCCGGCACCGCCGTCACCTTCACCGCCACCGCGACGGACGCGGACGGCGACCCGATGGCCTACTACTGGGACTTCGGCGACAGCTCCGTCTCGACCAACTCGCCGATGCAGACCCGCGCCTTCACCGGCACGAAGGAAGTGCTGGCGCGCGTCACGGCGACCGACATGAAGGGCGGCACCGGCACGGCCTTCGTCATCGTGCGCGTCGGCAACCCGAACACCTTCCGCATCAGCGGCTCGGTGAAAGAGCTGGGCGTCGGCGTCGAAGGCGTGCGCGTGTTCTCGGGCAGCCGCCAGGCGCTCACCGACACGCTCGGCAACTACACGCTGGTCGGCCTCACCGCGGGCAACTTCACCGTCACCGCGACCAAGACGGGGTGGACCATCAACACCACGTTCGCGAACCCGGTCACCGTCACCAACGCGAACGTGACGGGCATCGACTTCATCGGCCTGCGGGCGACGTATTCCATCAGCGGCAACGTTCAGTCGGTGGGGCAGCCCGCATCGGGCGTGACGGTCAGCGCCGGTCAGTACTCGACGGTCACCAACGCCAGCGGCAACTACACGCTCACCGGCGTGCCCAACGGCGGCTACGTGCTGACGGCGAAGGGCGCGCTGGGCGAGGTCTTCAACCCGGTAGGCTTCACCAACCCGATTCAGATTAACGGCATGGGTCAGTCGAACCGGAACTTCATCGAGAACGTGTTCCCGGTCTCTGGCGAAATCACCGGCCTGCCGGGCCCGCACACCGTCACCGATGGCGTTCGCACCGTCACGTCGACGCAGACTGGAGCGACCTGGAGCTATGCCTTCCCGAAGGTTCCGCCGGGCTCGTGGAACCTGATCGCCACCGCGACGGGCCAGCTCATCACCCCGAGCTTCGTGAACCCCGTCGTCGTCGGCGCCGCAGTCACGGGCAAGAACTTCGTCGCCACCGCGGGCACCGGCCATCGCATCCGCGGCTACATCGACGAAGCGGGCTCACCGCTGGTCGGCTGCGCCGTCACCAACGGCTCGTTCACCGCCACCACGGACTCGCTGGGCTTCTTCGACTTCCCGAACGTCCCAGATGGCACCGTCACCGTCACTCCCGCCAAGGCCGGCTACGTCTTCACGCCCAACTCGCGCACCGTCACCGTCGCGGGCGGCGACGTGCTGAACGGGGTCGACTTCTCGGTCTTCGGAGCGAACGCTCCGCCGTTGATCGCCTTCCCCCCGCACGCGACCCCCAGCCCCGTCACCGGCACCACCGCTTCGTTGACCGTGCTCGGCGATGACTTGATCGAGGGTGAGCTGGCGCTGAAGTACAAATGGACGCAGACGTTCGGCGTCGCGCCGACGACGTTCTCGACCAACAACACCAACGGCAGCAAGCAGGTCACCGTCACCTTCACCAAGCCGGGCGCCTACAGCTTCAGCGTCGACATCATCGACGGCGGCGGCTTGAAGGTGACGGGCCAGGTGACGTTGCTCGTGCTCCAGACGACCACCACCGTCAACGTGGTTCCCGGCACGACGCAGATTGAGGTCGACAGCGACAAGCAGTTCATCGCCACCGTCGTCGATCAATTCGGCGGCATGGTCGACTTCGGCGGCGAAGCGATGTGGTCGGTGAACGGCGGCGGCACCATCTCGCCCACCGGCAAGTTCTCGACGAACGCGGCGGGCGACTGGGTCGTGACGGCTGAAGTGAACGGCAAGAAGGGCAACTCGAACGTGAAGGTCGTCGTCGGCCCCGTGCCGCGCGTCGCCATGGCCGCCACCGCGACGCCCAACCCCGTCGTCGGAGACACCGTCGCGCTCAGCGTGCTCGGGGGCGACGACAAGGGCGAAGACAAGCTCACCTACGTCTGGAGCGCGGTGAACCCTCCGGCCGCGGTCACCTTCTCTCCGAACGGAAACGACCAGGACAACCTGTTCACCGCCACCGACAACGCGGCGAAGAACTCGACGGCGAAGTTCTTCGGCACCGGCTTCTACAACCTGAAAGTCGAAATCACCGACGAAGATGGGCTGTCGACGTCGAGCTTCGTCACCGTCGACGTGCAGCCGGGCCTGACCACCATCGCGGTCGCTCCCTCGGGCGTCGAAGTCGGCGCGGGCAAGACGCAGAGCTTCACCGCGCAGGGCAAGGACCTCGCGGGGATGAACGTCGCGACCACGGGCTGCATCTGGACCGTCAGCGGCGGCGGCAGCATCGACGCCAGCACCGGCGTCTTCACCGCGGGCACCACGGCGGGCGACTTCACCGTCACCGCGGCGTGCGGCGGCAAGTCGGGCACCGCGCCCTTCAAGGTCGTCACCAACCCAGGCACGGGCGGTGGCGGCGGCAACCCGGGCGGCGGGGGCTGTGGCTGCTCGTCGGGCACTGACACCTCGGCTCCGTGGGCCCTGGCGCTGGTGGGAATGGTGCTGTGGGCGAAGCGGCGGCGCAGTGTCGCGAAGACTGTCGGCCTCGCCGCAGTCCTCACGCTCACCGCCTGCACCGAGCGCGCGGCCGACCAGGTGGCGAAGTACGAAGGCAACCCGACCGCGGTGCACGTCTCGCGCGCCGAGCTCGGCGAGCCCCAGGCCGGCTACCCGTCTGACCAGGAGCGCATGCTCCATGTCCTCATCAACCAGGCCCGCCACTCGGCGACCACCCCGAACAACAACGAGTGCGGCGACTACTCGGCCGACTTCCCTGACGGCGGCCCCAGCAAGACGCCGTTGGTCTGGGTGAGGGAAGCAAACCTCGGCGCGCGCTTCACCTCGCGCCACATGTCCGAGCTCGGCTGCTACCAGCACGAGAACTGCTGCGAGCTCGGCGACGCCGGCGCCGGCACGGTCGGTTGCATCGGCCCCGCCGCCTGCTCGGGCACCGGCTGCAACAAGACGTGTGACGCCGGCACGGGCCAGACCTCGCAGCAGCGCTTCGGCCTGTTCAACTTTGGCTCGCTGTCGTCCGAGAGCATCGGCCAGAGCGTCGCGAGCGCTTACGACTTCTGGTGCAGCATGATGCAGTCGCCCTCGAACCGTTCGGCCATCTACGACGACGCGGGCACCCAGCTCGGCGCAGGCAACTACGTCGCCAGCCAGCAGACCTGCAACGGCAGCTACTGGACCCTGGCGTACGGCAACGCGCAGACGACGGTGCCGAAGATTCCCGCCGCCGCCGCCATCTACAACCCGCCCAACCCGCTCAACACGTCGACGATGTACTTCGCGGCGAACTACTTCGACCCGGGCAAGCCGCCGAAGCGTTCGGCCGTCGTCGTTGCGGGTCATTGCTTCGACCTCGACAAGGCGTGGGGCAAGGAAGACAACGGCACCTACGAGGCGCGCTTCCCCGACCCGGACGTGCTGCCCGAAGGCTGCCACCCGTACTACTTCCTCTTCACCGACAGCGACGGCCAGCGCGTCACCTACCCGACCATCGGCAGCTTCCAGCTCGCGCTGGGCGGAACCACCACCTGTCCCGTCAGCTACGACCCCGGCCCGCAGCTCACCGCAGACTGCGAATCAGGAATCCAGCAGTGCCCGCTGAACGGCTCTCAGAAATGCTACACGGCCGACACCGCGACGCTGGGCAAGGGTGAGTGCCGCCAGGGAAACCAGGTGTGCCGCAACGGCTTCTGGTCGGCGTGCAAAGACATGATTGGGCCTTTCCCCGAGGCGTGCGACGGCCTCGACAACGACTGCGACGGCAAGGTCGACCTGCTGCCCGACGGCGGTCTGCCCGGCGGCCAGTCGAGCTGCGCGGTGTTCGGCGAGCGCGGCATCTGCGAATCGGGTGTGCGCCAGTGCACCTCGGGCCGGATGACCTGCATCGGCACCACCGCGCCGCAGCAGGAAGTCTGCAACGGCATCGACGACGACTGCGACGGCAAGATTGATGATGGCTTCTCCATCGCCACCTGCGGCGTCGGTGAGTGCTTCCGCATCGCGCTCGAGTGCAACGGCGGGACACCCGGCGTCTGCGTGCCCGGCCAGCCGACCGCCGAGGTCGCCGACTTCAAGGACAACGACTGCGACGGCATCGTCGACAACGGCATCACCTGCAACCCGGGCATGTTCCGCACGCTGCCTCCGACCACCGCGCGCTACACGGACGGCGGCGTCTACCCGGTGTCGCTGCCGTGCAAGGGCGGAATTCAGCAGTGCCAGCCCGACGCCGGCTGGGGGGTGACGACCGGCCAAATTGTGCCCACGCGTGAAATCTGCAACGACAAGGACGACGACTGCGACGGCAAGAACGACGTCCAGAGCATCGACAAGATTGGTTGGCTGCGCTGTGGCACCGGCTCGTGCACCCAGTTCCCTGCGTCATGCAAGGCGGGCGGCGTGGTGGTGACGTGCATGCCCAGCGCTCCGGCCGCGGAGTCGTGCAATGGCGCCGACGACAACTGCGATGGCACCATCGACGAGAACTGCCACTGCCGCTTCGACGAAGAACGCCCCTGCTACACCGGCCCGAGCAGCACGCGAGATGCCGGCGTCTGCCACCCGGGCAAGCGCACCTGCCCCAACGGCGACTACACGAAGTGCATGGGCGAGGTGAAGCCGACCACCGAGTACTGCAATGGCTACGACGATGACTGTGACGGCGTCGTCGACAACACCTGCTTGCCGGATGCGGGCGGCGGCACCGGTGGTGGCTCGGGCGGCACCGGCGGTGGCACGGGCGGGACCACCGGTGGTGGGGCCGGCGGCTCGGGCGGCACCACGGGTGGTGGCGCGGGCGGCGAAGGCGGCGGTGGCGCGATGAAGTCGGGCTGTGGCTGCTCGGGTGGCCCCGACGGTGCCATCGCCCTCGCGCTGCTGGGAATGGTGGGCACGTTGCTGCGCCGCCGTCGGGCGTAGAGCCTCCACAGAGCTGCGCGACAGGTGATGCGGGGCGCTGTGGTGGTGTCGCTGCTCGTCTCGGGCTGCTGCTTTCGCGGCGGTCCCGCCGTCGTCGACGCGGGGGTGGTCCTCGCGCCGCTGACGGCCCGGCCGCTGGTCGAGCTGCTGCCGCTGATCGACAAGTGTGCGGTGCTCGAGACGGATGCGGGGCTGCCGTCTCTCGCGCCTGCTCCGCTGTCGAGCGAAGTCCGCGCCTGGAGCTGTCTTGACCCCGTCACGCTGCAGTTGCTCGAGTACGCGGACAACGCAGCGGCGAAGAAGGCGTCTCTGCACCTGGCTGCGGGCCTGTGGCGAGGCAGCGAGCCTTCTGCCAACAGCCCGGCGGAGCTGCTGGTTCGCCTCAACGTGCTCGCCGTCGTCTCTGGGGCCGCGCCCAGCGTGCTCCGGGTCGCGAACCGGCTGGTGAAAGACCTGGGCTTCACGCCCGCCATCGACGGCCGCACCCAGGTCGATGCCCCGAGCTCCGGAATGGGAGCGGCTCTCGGCGGCGCTCTGAATCGCCACGCTCCTTCGTCGTTCTCGACTGCGTCGGCGGTGGTCACTTTTGGCTGCCCGCGGCCACGTGGAAGTCCGTGCGAGGACCTCTGGGGCTTCGACATGCTGCCGGCGTCCGACCCGCCGAAAGACGTCCGGGTGGTTCGCCGCGGCACCTGCTGGCAGCGGAAAACCGAGACTCCCTGCTGGCTGATGTGGAGCGCGCTCGGCATCGACCTCGGCTCCTCGCCCACCGACGAGAAAGAGATTCTCGAGATTGGCCCGGGCTTCGTCCCCGTCTACAGCGCGCTCACCCACGTGGCCCGGCTGGGCGGCAAGCGCGGCTGGCTGCTGGTGCGCGGTGACGACGAGAAGTTGGTGGCGGTCGAGATGACCGAGAACCGCGACGTGAAGCGCGTGGGCGTCTTCCCGCTTTCAAGAGACTAAAGGTTGGTGGTGCCCGGGTCCTTCGCCGCCGGAGCGGCCTGGAAGGAGTACTTGAACCCCAGCGTCAGCGGCTCGCCTTCGTTGTCGAGGTGCTTCATCGCTTCGCCGGCTTCTGTGAGCGAGCCCATCAACGACGGGTACGTCTGCACCTGGATGTACTTCACCTCGCCCGCCGCGATGTTGACGAGCACGTTGCTCACGCCCGACACGCCCATCACGTTCACCATGTGCTCGCCTGGGGCGACGCCGACCATCGAGTAACGGTCTTGCACCAGGTCGCCCAGCGCCTTGTTGTCGATGGTGAGCGTGGCGTTGAGGCCCGCGCCGCCGCCCATGAAGCCCGCGGTGTTCCGGTAGAGGACGATCAGCGCGCCGCCCGCGGCCGGCTCGAACTTGAAGGTGGCAGCAGGCGGCTTCGCGGCTTCCGGTTTGTGCGCACAACCAGTCAGCAGCAAGGCGATGACGAGGGCAGATCGGATCATCCGGCGCAATTACTGAAATCGGTTCAGCTGTTCAACTGCCCGAGTGGAATGGTGGCCAGCGCGAGCTGAGGCGATCGTCAGTTCCGCTGGGCCGTCATTCTTCCGGGGTTCGAATCGCGCGCGCGGATTCCTTGATCATCGGATCCGCGCTGCGCTCGAGCTTCGCCAGCAGCGCCTCGACCCGGGCGAGCCCGGCCGGCCGCAGCACACCCAGCGCCGCGAAGCCGGCATTCTGATCATCGGAATCCTTCGACTCGCAGCAGCGCTGCAGCACCGCGGGCACCAGCGACAGCTTCGCCGCCAGCGCGGGCTCTTCCATCAACACGCCACGCACGCCGGTGAGCGCCGAGTAGCGCGCCTCGCCCGTCAGCCTCGGCAGCAACGCTGCGACGGCAGGCAGCAGCACCCCCGGCGCTTCGATCGCCAGTGTCAGCGCCGCATCGAGCGCCGCGAGCGCGACGCGGGGGTCGGCGTCCTCGAGCAGCGGCAGCAGCTTTGGCGCTTCCCCGGCGGTGGCGACGCGGCCGAACGCTGCAGCGGCGACGGCGCGAACCCGGGCCGACCGGTGCTTCAGCAGCTCCCACGGTGAGCGCCCTCGCGAAGGCGAACCACATCCAGAACGTGAACCCGATTCGCACCGGGCAGCTGCTGAAGGTGCCGGGCAAGTCGGACAGTTTGGCTCAAAGGCGGCGCACCTGGCGAACGTCGCGCGGGGCGTCGCCTCGCGGATGAACAGCCGTGGCTGGTGCGCGCGCGGCGTCTTCAACTCGTTGCAGGCGGCGGGCCTGCGGATCACCCGTTCGGCCTCGGCGTACATGGCGGCGCGCACGCTGGCGCACGACAAGCGGTTTCGCGAAGTGCGCCTCACCGACGCGCAAATCAGCAAGCTGCCGCCCGGAGCCATCATCGTCAGCGGGCCCTACAACCACCCGGGCAATCCGCACGGGCACATCGCGGTCACCCTCGGGCCCGTCGGTACCAGCGGCACTCAGCGGGTGTTCATTCCGATCGGCTGAGAACAACGCCCGGCAGCCGCCCTCTGCGGACGAATCGACGTCGACTCGTCGCCCGGCCGCGGAAGTGAGTTCACCCTCGCGCTGCCGCTGGTCGCTCCCGTTCGGCTGCCGGTGAGCCCTGGCGGTGTGCCGGAAGCACGACCTGCTTTCCTCGCCGTCAGCGTGGCGTGACCGGCGGCAGCGCCAGGGTGGCCCGCTCGAGCCCGGCGATCGCTGCAGCGTGCTGCGCCTGGCTGGTGCTCAGCAGGTTCCCTTGCGCCTTCAGCGCGTCGAACCGTTTGACCGCGCGCGTATAGAAGTCCCGCGCCTGGGTCGCGCCCGTCTGCGCTTCATGAAGACTGGCCTGCACCCCTTCGAGCCTGGCCAGCATTGCCTGCAGTCGACCACTGGTGGGATTCGCGGCGGTGATGGACTCGAGTGGGGTCAGCGCCTGGCTGTTCGCGGCGAGCGCGTCCCCGATTCGTCCGTGGGCCAGATGCACCTGGGCATTTCCGGCGTGACCCTCGCTGATCAATTCCCTGTCGAGCTCACTTGACGGGTCGAGCGCGAACAGCGCCGTGGCGACCTCGAGCAGGTCGCGGTAGCACTTGCGCGCGGCGGGAAGGTCGCCGTCTTCGAGCTCGATCTGCGCGACCAGCAGCGACAGCTGCCCGAAGTCGCGGCGCACCTGGGTGTTCGACGGGTCGTCTTTCGCCAACGCACGGCTCTGCTCGAGCCCCCTGCGACCTGTCGTGCGCGCATCGCCATACTTCTTCGCCGCGTGCTGGGCTTCGGCGAGCCCGTGGAGCGCGACGATCAGGTCTCTTCGCGCGACGGCATTGCGAGGGTCCGCGGCCAGCAGCGCCTCGTGGATCTCGAGCCCCTTCGCAGCAAGCTCCGTCGAGCGCGCGAGGTCTCCTTCCGCGAGCAGGAGGTCGGCGTGGCGCAGCCAGATGACTCCCAGCATCCGCCGGGTCTCGAGCCCGTTCGAATCGGCCGACTGCATCTCTTCGAGAATCGCCTCTGTCTTCTCGTAGTGGACGTTGGCGCTCTTCGCGTGACGCTGCTCCTTGAACAGGTCAGCGAGCGCGGTGTGAGCGATTGCGAGCCCGCGCCGGGTGATGGCGTCGGGGCGCTCGACCGCGAGGGCCTCTCTCACGGCGAGCGCCCGCGAGAGGTACCCGGCCGCGTCCTCCAGCTTGCCGAGCCGCGCATGCACCTGCCCGAGTGCGATGTCGGTCATTGAGCCGTCGAGGCGGGCCTCGAGATTTGCGGGCCGCTCGCGCGCCAGCGCTTCGTACAGGGCTCGGGCCCGCTCGTACTGCGCCCGCGCGCTGTTGAGATCGCCTGCAACCTCGAGAACTGCGCCGGCCTTGTGGTGGCTCGAGGCGACGAGTCGCCGCGCTTCAGGGTCGCGGGGATCCATGCCGAGCACCGCCTCGGCGATCGCCCGCGCGCGCAGGTAGCTCGAGGTCGCGCTGGTCGTGTCCCCCAAATCCCCCTGCACGTCGCCGACCTTCAAGAACGCAGCGGCGAGCTCTCGCTGAAGCGAAGGGTCGTCGCGCGCCTCGGCCGCCAGTGAATCGAGATAGGACAGGGCGTCTTTGACCAGCCGCTCTCGCAGGGGCGTCGAGCCGGGCAGGGAAGCGATGCCGTCGTGGTACTCGAACAACACGCTGTTTGCGAGGCTGCGCACTTGCGCGAAACGCCGCTCGGCGCGGGCCAGCCCGCGGCTTGCCACCCGTGCCTGCCACGTGGTCGCGATCAACCCCGCCGTCAGCGCGATGAACGCGGCCACCACCGCGGCGAGGCTCGTCTTGTGGCGCCGCACGAACTTGGAAGCGAGGTACGCCGGGGTGCTGGTGCGCGCCGAGGTCGGGTAGCCAGCCAGGTACGACCGCACGTCTTTCGCCAGCGCCTCGGGTGAGGCGTAGCGGGCGCTGGGCTCTTTTCGCAGCGCCATCGAGACGATGCTGTCGACGTCGCCTTCGAGCTCTTTGCGCAGGCGCTCGCGCGTCGGCTCCCGGAGCTTCACCTCTTCGTCGGGCACGCCCGCAGCGGCCACGCTCGGCAGGAGCGGCTCGCTGTTGCAGATTGCGTGCAGCAGCTCGTCGAACTCCAGGGGCGCCGGCCCGTAGGGGCTGACGCCACAGAGCAGCCCATAGAGCACGACGCCCAGCGAATAGACGTCTGAGGCGGTCGCGATCGGCAACCGGCGCACCTGCTCGGGCGACGCAAACGCGGGCGTCATCGGCCCGGTGCCCGTCTGGGTGAGGTTCGCGGAGTCCTGAAGCAGCTTGGCGATGCCGAAGTCGAGCAGCTTCGGGACGCCGTCCCTGGTGACGAGGATGTTGCTCGGCTTCAGGTCCCGGTGGACGACGAGGTTCTGGTGGGCGTGCTGCACCGCCGCGCAGACCTGACCGATGAGCGCGAGCCGCGCGCGGGTCGAGAGGTGGTGGCTGTCGCAGTACTGATCGATCGGCTGACCTTCGACGAGCTCCATCACGAAGTAGGGACGAAGCTCGGCAGTCTCTCCCGCATCGAGCAGCCTGCAGATGTTCGGGTGCTCGAGCCCTGCGAGGATCTGCCGCTCGTGGACGAAGCGCGCAGTGGCCTCGACCTTCGCGTCGTGAAGAATCTTTACTGCGACCTCTCGGCCGAGCTTCGGATCCCACGCGGCGTAGACCGTGCCCATTCCGCCCGCGCCGACCTGCTCGCGCAGCTCGTATCGTCCCAGCGTGGTGGGGGTGGGACGCGAGCCTTCGGTGCGGGCCAGCTCGCTCAACACCACGCGACAGCTCTCGCAGCCGGAAATGTGGGAGTCGATCGCGAGCATGCGCGCAGCATCGAGGCCTCTGGCGAAGCGCGCGACGAGCTCGTCTTCCCCGATGCACGGGCTCGACGTTGGGGAAGGCACGGGGGAATTCAACACTGTCCGAGGCAGAAAGACTGGCGAACTTCGGCAATCAGCTCTTCTTCGCGAACGAGGTCACTCGATGCTGGCGTCGATCTGGCCGCTGAGGGGGCAATGCTGAAGGTCAACGAAACCTGCGCGTGACAGGCCGGTTTGATTCCAAAATCAATCTAGAGCAGATCGTCGGGATGCGAACCGGACTGCTGACGATCGGGCTGGCCTTGTTGGGGTGTGGACCGTCGGTGGTGGCGCCGCTCGCCGAGGGCCCGTCGTACGGCCACTTCGAGGTGACGGCGAAGTCCGACGCGCTGGCGGCGCTCGATCAGGCGGTGGCGTGGAGCGTGAGCGTCGGGGGCATCGCGGCCTACGACGTGGCTCGGGTCGACGAGCACACGGTGGAGTTCACGGTGCAGGGTCACCCGACTGGAGGCGCGGCACCGATCGTGGTGACCGCGCGTCGGACGTCGGTCGAGATCGGCACGGTGGGCTATGCGGCTCCGCTCGAGCCGAAGTTCGCCCGCCTCGTCGCCTTCGGCGCGAGCCTCACGATGGGCAGCCAGGACGCCAGCATCTCGCAGCGCTCGCAGCTGCACGGGCCGGCGGCGATCGTCGCGCGGCAGATGGGTGCGTACCTGGCGATCCCGCTGATCAAGACCGGCTTCCTTCCCTCGCTGGTGGTGGGCGACATCGACCCGGCGAAGTGCCGGCCGAAGGTGGCGGACATCTTCGGGACGATCGGCGCGCGCGCGACCGAGGAGCTGATCCCGAAGTTGAAGGATCCGTCGGGCAACATCGCGATCTCGAAGATGAGGGTCGACGCGAACCTGGTGGCGACCAACGTCGCGATTGGCGGCTTCCGGGTCGCTGAGACGGTCGACGGAGCGAAGAGCTTCTTCGGCACGATCCTCGAGCACGTAATCTGGGACGCGAAGGTCGACACCGCGGGGCTGGTGAACAAGCCCGAGCAGACGCAGCTCGATCGGGTGATCGCGCTGAAGCCGACGATCGCGATCAGCACCGACCTGATTGGCAACGACTACAACAACGTCAACCTCTACACCGACGGCATTCCGGATCTGGCGGCGCTGACTCCGGTGGAAGAGCTGCGCGCGTCGGTGAAGACGTTGCTGAAGGGGTTGGACGCGACGGGGGCCGAGGTGTTCCTGGCCACGGGCCCCGACAACACGGTGCTGCCGATGTACCCGGAGAAGGTGGCGCAGCTGATCGCGGCGGGCTTCTCGGGCGCCGACGCGAACGACTGGCTCATCGCGCTGCGGGCGCGGATCGCCGCGTACAACGACGTGCTGCGCGAAGAGGTGAAGCCCTACCCGCGCGTGCACGTGGTGGATCTGCACCAGAAGGTCGCCGCCGTGCTGTCGCAAGGGGTGGAGCTGGGTGGCAAGACGCTGAAGCCGTCTCCATTCGGCGGGCTGCTCTCGCTCGACTCGATGCACTTCTCGGACACCGGCTATGCGGTGCTGGCCAACACGTTCATCGAGGACATCAACGCCGCGCTGAACACGAAGATCCCGCTCGTGGATCTGAAGGACATCAACGCGACCGATCTGTATTCGGTCGAGGCGCTGCAGGCTGCCGGCATCACCTGCGCAGGAACGACGAACTAAGCCGCTCCCGGCACACCCAGGCCCGTGGGCGTGCAGATTTCTGCACGAACCAGCCGCGCTCTGAATTGTGGGTTGAGCACGTTGTGCTCTGAGTGGTCGGCACCCACTATGATGGGGCTTCAGCTTGTCATCCCACCTCGAAAGTGAAGCGTCGGCAGCGCAAGTCAGAGAGGGCATCGTTCGCGATGTCGTCGACGTCTCACTGCCAGTGAGCCTGGTCGCATCGATCGCATTCTTCATCATCGCGCTCGCCGTCGGGGCCCCGCTGACGCGGTTGATGGCTCCAGGCGTCGCGATCTTCGTGCTGGCTGCCGGCGCTCTGGCTCGACGCAGAGGCCACGTGCAGCTGGCCAGCGCGAGCGTGCTGGTGTCGGTGCTGGGCGCCGCGTCGATAGGGATGATGCTGAACAGCGGGCTCCGGGCGCCGATCGCGGTGTTCATGGTCTTCGTGGTGGCGGCCTGCACCTGGAGCTTCGGCAAGCGCTGGGCGACGGCAGTGGCGGTGGCGGTGACCGTGTTCGGCGTCATCGTGTACTTCCTCGGTCGCGGCCAGCTGCTGCCCTCGGCCGGACCCGCGCCACTCGAGATCGAGCTGGCGGTGTACGTGCTCTCGATCTGGCTCATCTGGAGCGCCTCGGTGATTCCCTACCACCGGATGACCGAAGCGAGCGTGCAGGCCGCCGAACGCCACCGCGCGCTGCTCGCAGAGCAAGAGCGTCGCCGAGAGGCAGACCTCGCCTTCAAAGCGGTGCTCGACCAGAGCCACCACTGCCTGCTGCTGGTGGAGCCCGACGGAAGGGTGCAGACCGCCAACCGCAGCGCGATTGCCTTCATGCAGCTGGGCAGCGAAGCCGAGATCGTCGGGTGCGCGCTGCTCGAGAGCGCGTGGTGTCCACCCGAGAGCCGCGTCGCGATGGGCGAGGGCCTCACCCAGGCCACCACCACCAGGCAGACGGCGCGGTTCCAGTCGGTGATCTCGGTGCTTGGGAAGAAGCACAACATCGCCCACTCGGTGACGCCGTTCATCGACCCCAGCGGGAAGCTCAAGCTGCTGATCATCGAAGCCCGCGACGTGACCGAGATCGTCGAGGCGCAGGAACGCAAGTCGAAGACCCACCGGCTCGAGCTCGTCGGCCAGCTCGCCGGCGGCGTTGCCCACGACTTCAACAACGTGCTGCTCGCGATCCTCGCGTCGGGCGAGCTGCTTCACCTCGAGCTCAACGACCAGCTCACCCCAGATCAACGCGACTACCTGGGGACCATCACCGCGTCCGCGCGGCGCGCAGGAGATCTGACCAAGCGATTGCTCGAGGTCGGGCGCCGCACGTCGCTGGACAAGCGGCCGCTGTCGGTACACGAAATCATCGGCTCGGCGTTGAAGCTGTTGGAACGGACCCTGCCCGCCAACATCAAGCTCGAGCTGAAGTTGACGGCGACTGCCGACCTGGTGAAGGCCGACGCGGCGGCGCTCGAGTCGGCGGTGTTGAACCTCGCGGTGAACGCCCGCGACGCGATGGCCGCCGGTGGAACCCTCACGCTCTCGACGCAGAACGTCGTGATCGACGAGGCGTGGTGCCAATCGAGCGGGTTCGACCTCGTGCCCGGTGCGTACCTGCGCCTGTCGGTTCGCGACACGGGGGTGGGCATCGCGCCCGAGCTCCAATCGAAGGTGTTCGAGCCGTTCTTCACCACCAAGCCGGAAGGTCGGGGCACGGGCCTGGGGCTGGCGTCGGTCTTTGGCGTCGTCACCGATCACCGCGCCAGCATTCACCTCGCCAGTGAGCCAGGCGTAGGAACCGTCTTTCACCTGCGGTTGCCTTTGGCGCCGGGCGCCGAGCTGAGGCCCTCGCCCACAGGTCTCGGAACCGCGCTGCTCGCGGGGAAGCACGTGCTGCTGGTCGACGACGAGCGCGGCGTGCGGGCGATGGTCTCTCGGCTGTTCGAGCGCGCGGGTGCGACGTGCACCGTGGCGGCAGACGCCCAGCAGGGCTTGATCGCGTTCAACAAGGCGCCGACGTCGTTCGACTACGCGGTGCTCGACGTGGTGCTTCCTGATCGCCGAGGCACCGAGCTGGCGGCCGACCTGCTCTTGCTCTCGCCCACCTTGAAGATCCTGCTGGTGTCGGGCTTTCCAAAAGACGCCGAAGTCGACGCGCTGCCTGCGGCTCGGGTGCAGATGCTGGGTAAGCCGTTCAACTTCGACACGCTGCAGGGCATGTTGCTTGCGATGAAGTGAGCGTCGGGATGATGAGACAACTCTTAGCGTTCTTCGGCCCCCACGATCAGACGGAGAATTTCTGTTCGGGGCCCTGCGACCCCGACTGAAGCGTCCGCGGCCGTTCGGCATCGGCGCGCGGGCGCAGCCAGACCGCGACGTTGATCACGAACAGCAGGTTCGAACAGGCCATCAGCACCAACAGCTGGTCCGGCAAGACTGGCAGCGCCACGGCGGCCAGCAGGTAGCCGAGCGTGGCGGGCCAGAGGCTCCGGGTCCCGACCAGCGTCACCATGCCCGACACGACGAACCCGATGATGAAGGTCGCTTCCGGCGGTACGGGCACATCTGCCAGCCACGCTCCCAGCCCGAGCGCCAGCTGCGCGGTCGCGACGATCAGGCCCCCCGCGGCGAGCGTGCGATTGACGACGGTGGCCAGCAGGGCCTCTCGGAAGAGGCCGTACATCACCGCGAGGCTCACGAAGAACAGCGCGCTGAACGCGATGACTTCCCACGCGCGAAACGGCCCGCTCAGCCCGAGCACGCGGCGGACCAGCGGGCTGGCCGTCCACAGCAGCCCGATGATGACCAGCCCCGCCCAGCGCGCCTTCGCTCCGATGTCCCATCGGCTCAGCAGCGAGGCCGGGTTGTGCCCCAGCGCCGCCAGCAGCGCGTCCATCGTCGGGAAGCGATTGGCAGAGTCTGGGCTGAGGCCGCGATGCAGCGCGGGCCCGACCCACGGAGGAATGGCGCTGATCGCGGGAAGTGGGCGGATCTTCCCTGCGCGCATCGACGCCCTGAGCTCCTCGGGGAGCCCCTCGAACGGGTGGACGTTGTAGAGGGCCTCGTACAGCGAGACGCAGAAGCTGAACTGATCGGAACGCGCGTCGCAGCGGTCGCCGTCGAGCTGCTCGGGGGCCATGTAGCGCGGCGTCCCCATGATGGTGCCGGCGCGGGTCTCTTGCTCGGAACCGTCGGTCGGGCTGGCGCGCAGGGACTCGGCGGCCGCGGTGTTCGGCGCCTTGTCCGAGCGCACCAGGCCGAAGTCGGCCACCCGCACCCGCCCGTCTCGACCCAACAACACGTTGGGCGGCTTGAAGTCCCGGTGGACGAGGCCCGCGTCGTGGGCGGCGGCGAGGCCCGCTCCGGCCTTCAGAAATATGTCGAGGATCTCGCGCCGAGAAGGCGACTGCCCGAGCCAGCTTCGAATCGTGCCGCCGTCGACCAGCTCCATCGCGATGAAGATCTGATCCTCGAGCGCGCCGACGTCGTGGACGATCACCACGTTGGGGTGTGACAGGCGCGCCATCGCCCGCGCCTCGCGCACCAGCCGCACCCGCGCGTCGTCCTTCGAGCCTCCCTCCAGCGGGCGCAGCAGCTTGATCGCGATCTTGCGATCGAGCTCCGGGTCGTAGGCGGAGTAGACCGCGCCCATTCCACCCGCCCCCAGCAGCTCGAGCACGATGTAGCGACCCAGCGTTGCTCCTCGGGTCAGCCCAACCCCCAAGGCCCGCCCACCGAGCCGCGGCAGCGTGGGGTCGCTCTCCTGCTCGGAAGGGGCCTCCGCCTTCACCACCGCGGCGCAGAGCTCACGGCACTCGGAGCAGCTGTCGATGTGGATCCTGAGCGCCGCGGCCCGTTCTGGCGCAGCTCGACCCTGGATGAAGTCGAGCACCACCGTCACCTCGAGGCATTGGGTGTCCGCGGGCATGAGCGAGTGCCTGCAACTTCGCATACTCGGTGGGCCACTGCCTGCGGACGCGCTCGGTCAGCCGTTCAGCGGCCCGAGCGGAATGGTGGCCAGCGCGCGGTACCGGCCGCCCGAGGTCTCGTAGAGGGTGAGGTGCTTGACCTGCCACCCACCGAACTCGCGGCGCGACAGCCGCTTCGCCACCTCGCCGAGCATCGGGTCGCCCTTGCCAGGGACGGAGCGCGCGAGCGTGAGGTGCGGGGTGTAGACGGGGTGGTCGCTGGTCACTTTCAGCGCGGCGTGCAGCTCGCCCGCCAGCGCGGCCAACTGCGGCAAGTCTCCCTCGACGCCCAGCCAGAGCACCCGGTCGCCGAAGGTGCCGGCTCCGCGAAGCTGCAGCGAAAGTGCAGCGTGCTTCGCGGCGACCGCGCTGGTGGCTTGAAGCAGCGCGGCCAGCTCGCCTTTGAGCTCGCCAAAAAAGACGACGGTGATGTGCAGCCCTTCGACGGGTGACCACTTCGCCGCGACGGCGGCCGACTCGCGCGCGACCGCCTCGCCGGCGCGGGCGCGCACTTCGTCACTCAAGTCGAGGGCGATGAACAACCGCACGGGGCCCGACGCTTTACGTAAAGTCGCGCCGTGGGCAAGAGACCTTCACCGCTGTCGCGCCGCCGCTTCTTCCAGGTCGGAGGCGTCACCGCAGCCGCCTTCGCTCTCGGCGGCCTGCTCGTCGCGCGTGGCGGGGGGCGCGGGCACTACCTGGCGCTCGCTCCTTCGCACGTGCGGCCGCTGATTCTTTCTGACAAGGCCTTCGGCGTCCTCTGCGTGTTCTGTGACCGCGTGCTGCCCAGCACCGGGCCCGGCGCGCGCGAGGCCCGCATCGCCGAACGCATCGACAAAGAGCTCACGTTTCATACGCCGCGCATGCAGAGAGACGTCGAGCTCGCGCTGCTCTTCCTCGAGCACGGCGCGCTGCTTCACCTCAGCACCACCCGCTTCACGCGGCTGAAGCCCGAGGAACAGGACACGCTGATTCAGCAGCTGCTCGAAGGCGCGCAGTGGGAACGCCAGCCCGTGAACGCGCTGAAGGTGCTCGCGCAGTTCTTCTATTACGCCGACGAACGCACCTGGCCAGGCATCCACTACGACGGGCCCCAGGGCATCGCGCGCAAGGCACCGCCGGCCGACTCGAGGCCGACGTGAACGAGGCGTTGCAGAGCCAGGTCCTCGAGTTCGATGCGGTCAAGTCGTCGATGACCGAGACGGTGGACGCCGTCATCGTCGGCACCGGCTGCGGCGGAGCAGTGATGGCGAAGGAGCTCGCGAAGGCCGGCAAGTCGGTGCTGATGATCGAGCGCGGCGGCTTCTACCTGCCTTCTCGTGGCGACTTCGATCAACGCGAAGACGACATGTTCGCGCGCATCGACGGCGGCCGCGGCCTGGACACCTCGCGCACCGGGCAGCTGGCGCTCACCTACGGCAGCAACGTCGGCGGCGCGTCGGTGCACTACTGGGCGGACACCTGGCGCACGCCGAAAGACCGGCTCGAGAAGTGGGAACGCGAGTTCGGCGTCGTCGGCCACACCGAGGAAGAGCTGCGGCCGTACTTCGAGCGCATCGAGAAAGACCTCAACGTGCACCCCGCGGAAGACGCGCGGCTCAACACGATGAATCGGTTGTTCGAGGCTGGCGCGCAGAAGGCAGGCCTCGCGGTCGAGCGCGTGATGCAGGCGCGCAAGGGCTGCGTCGGCAGTGGCTACTGTCTGCAGGGCTGCTCGTACGACGCGAAGCAGAGCCAGCTCGTCACCCACATTCCCGAAGCGCTCGCCGCGGGCGCAAAGATTTTCGCCGACTGCCAAATCGACCGCGTGCTGATGGAGAAGGGCAGGGCGGTGGGCGTCGTCGGCCGCTTCATCAATCGCGCGACCAACCTGCCGTCGGGCCACTCGGTCACGGTGAAGGCGAAGGTCGTCATCATCTCGGCCGGTGGCTACCAATCGGCCCCGCTGCTGATGCGCAGCGGCGTGGTGAGCGCGTCGGGCCAGCTGGGCCGCAACCTCGCGCTGAATCCGTGCCCACAGCTGTACGGGCTGTTCGACCAGGACGTCGTGATGTGGCGCAACATCCCTGCGGGCGTCGGCTCGACGGCGCTGCGGCTTCATCGCTTCGAGGGCGAGACCTACAAAGAAGGCGGCTACCTGCTTTACCCGAACCAGCTGACCCCGGCGGCGCTCGCGGCACTGCTTCCCGGCTTCGGCGCCTCGCACCGGAAGTTGATGGACCAGGCACATCGCATCGGCAGCGCCATCGCGTGGATTGACGATTCCTCGGGCGGCAGCGTCTCGCTCGACGAAGACTTGAACCCGGTGTGGGACTACGAGCTGCAGGCGCTGGACGTGTTGACGGTGCGCGATGCGCTGACCAAGCAGGCGACCGTGCTCTTCCACGCCGGAGCGACGGAAGTGATTCTGCCCGACCCGAAGGGCACGAAGCTGAACGGGCTCGACGAGCTGAAGAAGCTCCAGACGGTGGACGTGGAGGCGATGATGTTCGCGGCTCCGCACCCGTCGAGCATGTGCCGCATGGGCAGCGACCCCTCGACGTCGGTGGTCGACTGCGACAACCAGGTGCACGGCGTGAAGGGCCTCTACGTCTGCGACCCGTCGGTGTTCCCGACCGCGGTCAGCGTCGACCCTTCCGAAACAATCATGGCCTTCAGCTACCTCGCCGCGGCGCGGCTGCTCGCCAGCTGGAGCTGAAAAGAGATGGCACTCGTGAAGTTGATGCTCGCTGGCAGTCACATCGAAGCGCAGCTGGTGAAGGGTCTGCTCGAGACAGAAGGAATTCCTTCCGTGGTGAACGGCGAGTCGCGCTTCACCGAGATGGGCACCGAAGCGGGCTTCGCCGAAATCATCATCCTGGTGAACGAGGAACAGCTGTCGCAGGCGCAGCTGGTGCTTCAGGCACGCGTCGTCGAAGAGACACCGGAAAAGCCGGGCGAGCTTCCGGAAGGAGCGGTGTGCCCGGTGCACGAGCAGCAGGCGTTGGCCATCTGCTCGCGGTGCGGCAGCTACCTGTGCGCAGGTTGCGGGCAGCTGGGCGTGCCGCCGCTGTGCGAGGCGTGCAGCGAGAGGCTGTCGGAAAAGCCGGCGCCGCGAACGAAGACGAAGGCGGTCGCGTGGGTGATGTTGCTGCTGCTGTTCGGCATTCCGCTGATTGTCGTCGCGCTGCTGCGCATCCTCTACGCGCTCTGAAACGCGGGGCACTGCAGCACCGGCTGGGGCGGGTATTTTATCGGCAGCTTCCGGCACATCAGGAACACCGACCGCGCGGCCTCGACGCGGTGGTGGTGAATGCACAGGTGGCAGAGGCTGCTGGGAAACGGTTGCACGGACGAAATGGGGTATAGCAGCGCCCGGTGCTTCCCGATCTTCAGCCGCTGGCCGACATCCAGCTTCTCGACCACACGGGAAAGCCTCAGCGCTTCGGCAGCGCGTGGGAGCACGGGCCCGCGCTGCTCGTCTTCCTTCGTCACTATGGTTGACTGCTTTGCCGAGAGCACGCGGCGGAGTTCCGCCCGCACGAAGAAGCGCTGAAAGCAGACGGCATCAACCTGGTCTTCATCGGCATGGGAATCCCTTCGATGGCGGACGACTTCCGCACCGAGATGAAGCTGTCGTCACCCGTGTGGGCCGACGGCAAGCGGCTCACCTACAAGGCGCTGAAGTTCACCCGCGGCCTTCGCACCGTGCTCAACACGCGCGCGCTGATGAACGCGGTTCGCGCGCTAAGCAAGGGGCACCGGCAGCACCGCACGCAGGGTGATGCGTTTCTGAACGGCGGCGTCGTGATTGCGCGGAAGGGGGGTGACTGCACGTACGCGTACGCGTCGCAGGTCTCCGGCGATATTCCCCGCACCAGCGACGTCATCGACGCCGCGCACCGGGCGCTGGCGTAGCCCCGTCACCGACGGCGTTTCGGCGTCCTCCCAGAACGTTCGTGGCTGAGCGCTCGCGGGAGACCTGATGGTGGCGGCGACGACGGTGAGGGACGCGGTCCGAAGCGACCTGGCCGCGCGGCTCTCTCGTCACTTCCTTTTGGCATTGGCCGAAAGAGGTGGGCCGGTATTCGCGGGCGCAAGCGGCTACGGCAGCGTGCAGGCGCCCTTCTCGCACCTGGACGCGTCGCCGACTTTGACGGTGCAGGTGAAGACGCTTCCGCAGCTGAGGGTGCACTTTCCGGCGGAGCACACGTTCGGATACTGAAACGACAGCTTGCAGCCATCGGCGCGCGCCTCGCACTCGCTGTCCTTCGTGCAGCTGCGCGTGCAGATGCCGTTGCAGGTGAGCCCGGTCGCGCAGGCGGGCGTGATGCTCGGCCCGCACGAATCCCCGATGCCGAGCGCTTCCGGTTCTTTCGCGCCGGCCGCGGTCGGGCACGTGCGGCACGCCTCGAGCCCGCGGCGGTACACGTCGCACTTCGAGTCATTCACCACGACGCGATTTCCGCCGATGTCGGTGAAGTTCTGGCCGCCGTTGAACATGCCGTCGCCGACAATCGAGATGCTCGACGTCCCCGTGCACGACAGCTTCAAGCTGGAGCCGCACGACACGAGCTTGTCGATGAAGGGCGCGCACACCGCATCTGCCGCCTTCCCTTCGCTGATCGCCGTCTGGCACTTGCCCGCTGTCTCCTGGTTGCACGACGGCTCCTTGCCCAGCGAGCCGCAGAACGCGCCGGCGGCGTCGCCTCCGCAAGCAGTCAGCACGAGCAGAGCAGGCACGAGCAGTCGAGGAACCATGCCCGTGGGATTACCGCATCAGGCGCCCAGATGCAGTTGTAGGGTGGCGCGGTGACCCAGAGGTTCTCGGTGCCGCGGCTGATCGCGACCTGTGTCGCCGGCGTCCTCGTGCTCGCGGCGTCCCTCGTCCTCGGCGCGATGTTCGGCGGTGAGCCCATCACCCTCGCCGACGCCTTCACCGACGGCACGCCGGCGGCGACCATCCTCTTCTCGCTTCGCATTCCGCGGGTGGTCCTCGCCGCGCTCGTCGGCGCCGCGCTCGCCGCTTCCGGCACCACGCTGCAGGCGCTGCTTCGCAACCCCCTCGCCGACCCCTTCGTCCTCGGCGTCTCTGGCGGAGCAGCGCTCGGCGCCACCATCGCCCTCGCGCTCGGCGTCACGTCGGTCGCCGCGCTGCCGGGACTCTCGGCCGTGTCGCTGCTCGCCCTCGTCGGCGCCATCGCGGCCACCGCGCTGGTGATGGGCGTCGGCCGTCTCGCCGGCCGCGGCAGCCCGCACACCACGCTGCTCGCGGGCGTCATCTTCAATGCGTTCGCGCTGGCGGCCATCATCTTCATCAAGGCGCTGGTCGCTCCGGACAAGGTGGGCGAGGTGCTGTTCTGGCTCGCGGGCGCGCTCGGCTACGAGAAGCCGGCGACGCTCATCGCCAGCGGCGCCGTGCAGGTCGCGGCCATCGCCGTGATGTGGGCGCTGTCGGGCCGGCTGAACCTGCTCACGCTGGGCGACGAAGACGCCGCGGCGCTGGGCGTCGACGTCTCGCGCACCCGCACCGTGTTGCTGTTGGTCGCGTCGCTGTCCGTGTCTGCCGCCGTCGCGCTGTCGGGGCTCGTCGGCTTCGTCGGCCTGCTCGTGCCGCACCTCGCGCGCCTGTTGCTCGGGCCAGACCAACGGCTGCTGCTGCCGGCCTCCGCGCTGCTCGGCGCCGCGTTTCTCGTCCTCGCTGACCTCGGCGCGCGCGTGCTCTTCCGCGTGTTCCACACCGAGCCGCCGGTGGGCGTCATCACCGCGCTGCTCGGCGGGCCGGCCTTCTTGCTGCTGCTGCTGCGCGCGCGAACCGCCGACTAGCGAAGCGGCAGGCGCACGGTGAAGCGCGCTCCGCCGTCGGGGCGATTCTCCGCGGACACCGTGCCGTGGTGGGCGACCACAATCGCGCGAACGATGTACAACCCGAGCCCCAGGCCTCCGAGGCTCGAGGCCGAGGCGCGCTCGAACCGCTCGAAAATCCGCGAGTGGTCATCGCCCTTCAAGCCCGCGCCATGGTCCTCGACCTGCATCACCGCCGTCGTTCCCTCGAGGCGAACCGACACGTCGATGGGCGTCCCCGGCGCGTACTTCATCGCGTTCGAGATCAGGTTCGACAGCACCTGCTCGATTCGCGTGCGATCCCACTCGCCATCGATGCGCGCCACCGACGGCGATAACGACAGCGTGTTTCCCGTGGCCTGGGCCGCATCTTTCAGTTGGTGAATGAGCTCGGCAGCGACCCCGACCAGGTTCAACGGCTCGCGGTTGACGTGCGTCTGGCCGGTCGCGAATTGAGAAACGTCGAGCAGGGCTTCGATCAACTTCGAGAGACGGGCGCCCGATTTCTGCGCCTTGGCTACCCGTTCTCTGGCGACGCCCGCGAGCCCTTTGGAGTGGGTCGACAGCAGGTGCAGCTGCATCAGCAACGCGGTCAGCGGCGTGCGCAGCTCGTGGGCCGCGATCGAAAGGAACTCATCCTTCAACCGCATCGCCTCTTCAACCTGCGCCGCGCGAAGCCGGTCTTGCTCGGAACGCACGCGCTCGGTGAGGTCGCGGGTCACTTTCGAGAAGCCGGTGAGCTTTCCGGCGTCGTCGACGATCGCGGAAATCACCACGTTGGCCCAGAAGCGCTGGCCATCTTTCCGAACGCGCCAGCCTTCGTCTTCGACGTGGCCTTCAGCGGTCGCGCGGCCGAGCAGTGTCTTCGGCCGGCCCGCTGCGCGATCTTCAGGGGTGTAGAAGAGGCTGATGTCCTTCCCGAGGATTTCCTCGGGCGTGTAGCCCTTGATGTTCTGGGCGCCCGCGTTCCAGGTCGAGATGTGACCTCTGGCATCGAGGAGGAAGATGGCGTGGTCCTTCACGCTCTCCACGAGCCGCCGAAACTGTTCCTCGGTCTTTTGTCCGCTCATGCGAGGAGGAACCTGGTCAAGATTTCGTACGCCCGATCGAGCGCGTCGACCGGCGCTGACTCGTCACGTTGGTGCGCCTGCGCCGATTCACCGGGCCCGAAGTTCACGGCGTCGACTCCCGCTTCCGAGAACCGCGCCACGTCCGTCCACGCCTGCTTCGATTCCGCCTCGACGCCCGTGAGCCGCTGCAGCCGCTGAAAGTACGGGTTGCCGCCGCACACGCGCCCCGACGGAGACAGGTCCGTGAACGCCACCGCCGCGCGGCCCCTGACCAGCTGCGCCACGTCTTCCTGCGCCTGCGCGATGCGCTTCCCCGGAGCGAACCGGTAATTCAGGTTCAGCTCGAAGCTGTCGGGCACCACGTTCCGCGCGCGCCCGCCCTTCGCCAGCGTCGCCGTCATCACCTCGTAGAACGGGAACCCATCCGTCTGCACTTCATGACGGCCGCGCGCGCCGAGCTCGCTCAACAACGCGCCCGCCTCATGAATCGCGTTCTTCCCCTGCCACGGCCGGGCGGAGTGCGCGCTCTTTCCTTCGAAGGTCACCGTCGCGTGAAGCGTGCCCATGCAGCCGACGTGCACCTTGTTGTCCGTCGGCTCCATCGCGATGCCGAACGCCAGCTTCGACAGCGCCGGCACCTTCTCCATCAGCGGCCCCAACCCGTTCTCGAGGTACGGGCCTTCTTCGCGCTCGTAGAACACCAGCAGCAGGTTCACTGGCAGGGCGTCCAGCGGCAGTGCCTCGGCGAGCGCCATCATCACTGCCAGCGCGCCCTTCATGTCCGAGCTGCCCAGCCCGACCAGCCGGTTCCCCACCACCCCTGACGCCGGAGCCCCAACGTGCGCGGGCACCGTGTCGAGATGGCCAATCAACGCGACGTGCGGCCGCGGGTCGGACAACCGACCGACCACCAGCGAGTGGCTGTGGCGAACCACCGGCAGCGCACGCCCGCGCGCCCACGCCTCGACGAAGTCGGCGAGCTCTTTTTCGTGGCCGATGGGGCTGGGAATCCGAACCAGCGCCAGCGCCCGTTCGAGCAAGCTCACACCGACACCGCGAAGTCGCGCAGCGCCGCGTTCAACGACGTCTTCTGGTCCGTGCTCGCAGTTCGCTGCCCGATGATGAGCGCGCACGGCGTCAGGTACTCGCCCGCCGGGAACTTGCGCGGCCGCATCCCAGGAATCACCACGCTGCGGCGCGGCACCCGGCCCTTGTGCACGACCTCTTTCTCACCAGTGACGTCGATGATGTGCGTCGACGACGTGAGCACCACGTTCGCGCCAAGCACCGCTTCTTCCTCGACCACCACGCCTTCGACCACGACGCAGCGGCTGCCGATGAAGCAGTTGTCTTCGATGATGACCGGGCTCGCCGCAGGCGGCTCGAGCACGCCGCCGATTCCCACGCCGCCCGACAGGTGCACGTTGCGGCCGATTTGCGCGCAGCTGCCGACCGTCGCCCAGGTGTCGACCATCGTCCCCGCACCGACGAAGGCGCCGATGTTCACGAAGCCCGGCATCACCACCGCGCCGCGTTCGATGAAGGCGCCGTACCTCACCGTGCCCGGAGGCACCACCCGCACGCCCGCATCCGCCAGGCCCTTCTTCAGCGGAATCTTGTCGTAGAACTCGAAGGGCGGCAGCTCGAGCACCTTCATTTCCTGCAACGAGAAGTAGAGAAGAATTGCTTCCTTCACCCAGGCGTTCACCTGCCAGCCGTCGGGGCCCTTGGCGGCGACGCGAATCGCTCCGCGGTCGAGCAGCTCGAGGGTCTCTTTCACGGCGCGCGCGAAGAGGTACTCCTTCAGCTTCTCGCGATCCGCGTACGCCTGGGTGACGTGGGTCTTCAGCTCGTCGAGCGTCATTGCTGGTGACCTACCCCAACATCAGGTGCCGAGGTAGTGAAGGACGAGCCGCTCCCTGCCACGTGCCCAACATCATCGTCCCGCCGCGAACCGGCACCGCCACCTGCGTCTGGGTGAGCGCCGCCCGCACGTGCGCGGGCATGTCGTCCGGCCCTTCGGCGTCGCGCACCAGCCGCGAGAAGAAGCGCTCCAAATCGCCCTGCACGTCGGGGTCGGCGTTCTCGGTGATGAGCAGCGAGGCCGAGGTGTGCTGCAGAAACAGCGTGCGCAGCCCATCGGTCAGGCCCTGTTCCAGCAGCCAGCGCGACACCTGGGGAGTCACCGGGGTGAAGCCCCGCCCCCGGGTAGACAGCTCGAGGGTGGCTTGCGCCTGACGAATGACCGACATTGGGTGGAAGGACCCTGACAAATTCGTAGTAAGCGTAGCAACCGAGAAGATGACTCCCGCCGACTTCGCGCAGCTGGCCACGGGGCACCTGCGAACGCGCGGGATGTCCAAAGAGATTCGGTACGACACCGGGCGATTCTGTCTCGTCGTCGAAGGCACAGGCGGCCTCTGGCGCTTCTGTTTCTTGAAGCACGGCTTCAACGAATACAACGCCGCGCCGGTGCACGAGCGCGAGAAGGTCTTGCAGCGCCGCCTCTGGAGCCTGCTCGACAACGGCGCGATTCCGCCCCGCGAAGAAGTGCTGAAGGGCGTGCTGCCGCGGCTTCGCGAGCCCGTGTACCACGCCGTGCTCGAGCGCCAGCTGGCCGCCCAGGTCGACGACCCTGACGAGCGCGCGCTGCTGCAGATTCCCTACCGCCACTTCAACGACGAGCTCGAGGTCAACGCGGTGTTCGACCTGCCGACCTCGGCGATGGACGTGACAGCGTCGCGGCTCACCACCTGGAACATGGGGTTGGCCGAGCTCGAGAAGCACGCGATCGACAACCTGCGGCTGAAGTCGAAAGAGCCCTTCAAGGAAATCTCGCACGGGCTCTGGGCCTCGCCCTGGGGCGACGGGCACGACGCGGCGCGGCTGCTGCTGACCGAAGAAATCTCGAAGCTCAAAGTGAAGGGCGCCCACGTCGCGATGGTTCCCTCGGCGAGCGTGCTGATGATTGCCGGCTCGGAAGACCCGACCGCGCTGCTCGCGATGGCCGAAATCGCCCGCGACGCCGTGCAGGACCCGCGCGCCATCACCGGCGTCAGCTTCAAGCGAACGGACAACGGCTGGCAGGCCTGGCTCCCTCCGCACGACAGCCCCGCGTTCGACAAGCTCTACTTCCTCGCGCTGCAGTCGCGCGCCAACGCGTACACCCAGCAGAAAGAGCTGCTCGATGCCTGGTTCGAGTACACGGGCGAAGCGCAGTTCGTCTCGCGCTACTCGGCCTTCCGCACCGAGGGCGGTGAGATTTACACCTGCACCCCGTGGACGGAGAACGTCGACGGGCTGCTGCCCCGCACCGACCGCATCGACTTCGTCCGCCTCGTCGGCGACCAGGAGTCGAAGCCGAAGGTCTACCCGGCGCGCTTCGACGTTGCGCTCGAGGTGGTGGGCCGCCTGATGTCGCGCACCGACGAACGCCCCGAGCGCTGGAAGACGAAAGGCTTTCCCACCGAGGAAGAGCTGCTGACGATGACGAAGAAGTCGGGGCTCGAAGTGTCGACGCTTACGGCGTAACGACCTTCAGCTTCTGCCCCAGCGCCTGCGCCACGCCTTCCGCCGCGGGCAGCAGCGTGTCCCGCACCAACTCCCATTCGCCGTCTGCTCCCGACGCTTCCGGGCCGACCAGCGCGGCATTGCCTTCGAGCTCGACCCGCACCTTCGCCCGCGACGACGTGCCGCGCTTCGGGTCGCGGTACACGGTCAAGCAGACCCCCGTCACCTTCGTGCGCGGGTGCTGCTCGAGCCGCACGAAGTAGTCGCCGAACCACGACCGCGCCTCTGGGTAGCCCGTCACCTGCGCGTCCGACACCTCGAGCCGCACGCCTTCTTTCGTCCGCCGCACGCTGCGCACCAGGTTCAGCACCCCGAGCACAAAAATGAACAGCAGCGCGATGCCCACCGGCCACGCGGCGAGCTTGATGCCGAAGTGCGAGCTCCAGCTGGCGGCGATGACGAAGCCGCCGAGCAGCAGCGGCCCGATGGGGACGATGATTCGCCGCATCAGCTCGGGGGGCAACCGCTGCTGAAGCCGCAGCGGAGCGACCGACGTCACCGACCAGCCGCCCGGGAAGGTCTGCCCTTCGAGCAGCGGCGAGACGTTCAAGTGTCCAGCGCTTCGATGCAGGTCTGAAGCACGGTGATGCGGGCCAGCTTCTTGTCGTTCGCGGGCACCACGTGCCAAGGCGCGTCGGGGCGGTGGGTGCGATCGAACATGTCTTGAACCGCCTCTTCGTAGTCCGGCCGACGCTTGCGGTTGTGCCAGTCGTCCGGGCCAATCTTGAAGTTCTTGATTGGGTCCTTCTCGCGCGCCTTGAAGCGCGCGAGCTGCTCTTCTTTGTCGATGTGCAGGAAGAACTTGAGCAGCTGCACGCCGTCGTCGGTTTGCATGCGCTCGTACGCATTGATTTCATCGTAGGCGCGCTGCCACGCGTCCTTCGGGCAGTACCCTTCGATGCGCTCGACCAGCACGCGGCCGTACCAGCTGCGGTCGAAGATGCAGAGCTCCCCTGCCTCGGGCATTCGGGTGCTGAAGCGCCAGAGGTAATGGTGCCGCGCCTCGGCGTCTTTCGGGGCCGCAATCGGCCACACCTTGTACCCGCGGGGGTCCATCAGCGCCGTCAGTCGCTTGATCGCGCCCCCCTTGCCCGCGGCGTCCCAGCCTTCGAACACGATGACCGCGCGGCGCTTTTCCATGAAGTAGCGAACCTGCAGCTCGAAGAGCTTCTCTTGAAGCGCCTCGAGCTGCTGTTCGTACTCTTTCTTGTCGCCTTCGAACTTCTGGGAAGTGTCGACGTCCTCGAGCACGAGCGTGCCCGGTGGGTGGACCTTGAACTCGTAGGCGGCAGGGGTCTTGTCGGTGAACCTGGATTTTTTCTTCTTGGCCATGGGTTGCGCCAGTCTGGATCAAGCGCTGAAATGGTTCAGCCATTCGTTCGTAGGAGTCGAAACGATGAAGATTCAAGACATCGGCCGCTACTTCCGCGATGGCCAGGTCTCCCTGGCGAAGAAGGCGCTCGTCTTTGCGGCGGCGGCCTATGGCGTGATGCCGCTGGACGCCATCCCCGACGTGATTCCCGTGGTCGGCTGGCTCGACGACGTGGGCATCATCGCCGCCGTCACTGCCTACATCTGGCGCGATGTGAAGAAGCATGCGGCCGCGCTGGCTGCTAGCAAGGTGGGATGAACTTCGTCCGCGCAGCAACTCTGACCGCCGCCCTCACCGCAGCCTTCGTCCCCCGCGACGCCCACGCCTGAGGCATCTCGGCCCCGGTCGGTCCGACTGGGTTGGCGCAGAAGTGTCACGGCGATAAGCCGCCCCAGAGCCACGTCGGGCTCTCGTTCGGCGCTTTTCAGACCCGCCTCATCTTCTCTGACCGCGGCCTGCTGAACCTCGAAGAGGCGGCAGTGGGTGCGTCCTTCGAACGGAAGCTGTCGAAGACGGTCACCGTCCAGGTCAACGGCGGCGGCATTGCGTACGCGCGCATCGGTGGGCCGACGACGCGAAAGCTGCAGGGCGCGTTCGGAGGCTTCGGCGTCTCGTGGTCCTTGCGCGACGAGAGGGGCCTTCTTCCCTTCGTGATGGTCGGTGCCTCGGTCGCCGCGTCGCTGGCCGTGCCCGAGCAGGGCGGCGACGACTCACTCACCGCGTTCGACGTGCGCGGCTCGGTGACGGCCGGCTACACGTTCTTTGGGCGCCTCACTCCGTACGCCGTCGTTCGCGCCTTCGGCGGCCCGGCAGTGCTGACCGAGAAGGGGCACAGCTTCGTCGGCACCGACATCTACCATTTTCAGATTGGGGCCGGGCTCGTGCTGGGCCTGCCTGGCGGGTTCGACTTGTCCGTCGAGCTCGTCCCGCTGGGTGAGCAGCGGGTGAGCGCGGGAATCGGCTACTCGTTTTAGCTACGGCAGCTTCGGGTCGACCGTCATCGTGAAGTCCCAGCTGACGTTCGACACGTTGGTGCCCGCGACGAGCCGTTTCGTGCCCGCGTCTTCCGGACCCTTCAGCTTCACCGTGAACGGCACCAGCGCCTTGAACTGCGCCGCGGTCGCCGTGCCCTGAATGCCCCACGGCTGGCTCGCCGCCGAGACGACAGTCGCGGTGTTGCACGCGGGGAAGAGGCCCGGGGGCGCGATGATTTTGAAAGTCACCAGCGACGTGTCGTCCCAGCCCGCCTGCTCGATGGTGCCCTGAAACAACGTCGCGTTCGCCGTGCCCGGGCCCGCCATGCAGGTGGCCACCGGGCCCGTCGAGGTCGCTGTCACCACCGGGCAGGTCGTCGTGCCGCTGACCTGAATCATCGGCGTACCGCCGTCGTTGCCGACGTAGAGGCCCGCGTCGGCTCCACCCGTGTAGTTGCAGGTCGAAGAGGACAACACGTCGTACCGCGTGCCGCTGTCGTTCGTGCCGTCGCCCGCGAAGGTGCCGGTGACTGACGTAATCCGATACATCACCCGCGCCGGGCCCGCGTCGACCTTCTGGCCGGCATCCGTGCCGGCATCAACGCCCGCGTCGACCTTCTGGCCGGCATCAACGCCCGCGTCGATGACCATGCCCGCGTCTTCGGTGGTGACAGGGCCGCAGTTGCAAGCTCCGAGAGACAACGCCATTCCTGCAATCACAAGGGTTCTCATGGCCGGCTCAATAGCATTGGCTCCAATGCCAACGGTCGGGTTTCGAGCGGCAGTGCGCCCGTCAAAGGCCAGAGCGCATTGCCACACATTGCGAGCACCATCTGCTGCCGCACCCACGGGAGCAGCGTCATCATCGGCATTCCGAGGTCGCGCAGCGGGCCGAGCCAGGTGAGGTCCGACTGGAAGAACGGCGTCAGCCAGCGCGTCGCGAATTGGTAGTAGTCGAGGTGGGCCGCCCGCGCGCGCGAGTACGCGTCGAGGCCCATCAACAAAGAATCCGCGTGCGCCAGCGAGTGGGCGAGCACCTGCGCATCGACGAGCGCCAGGTTGCACCCCTGGCCCAGCTGCGGGCTCGTCGCATGCGCCGCGTCGCCCAGGTAGACGACGTCTGCCGTGTTCCACTGGGCCATCACCACGTCGTGGTACTCGGCGAAGAGCACCTGGTCGATCGACTCGATTTGCGCGAGCAGCACGTCGGCCTCGGGCGCGTACCGCAACACCTCGGCCTTCCACGGCTGAAGGCCTGCCGCCCGCCACGACTCCAGCGAGTGGCGGCCCAGGCTGTAGAAGAGGCTCACCAGCGGCGTGTCGCCTGCCGGCCCGAGCCCCGTCGGCAACAACCCCACCATGCGCTGCGTGCCTTCGAGCACCTGGTAGAGCCGGTTCTGGAAGCGGTGCCCCTCGTCGCGCCCGACGAACCACAGCGCGCCCCACGGGTACTTCTTCACCGTCTTCTTCAGCACCGTGTCGTCGCGAAGCCGCGAGCGGGCGCCGTCAGCAACGACAATCAAATCGAAGGGCCCGTGCGTCTTTCGGGTGTCTGTCTCGACGACCAGGTTCCGACCATCGGGGCCGCGCGCGAGGTCTTCGATGCCGATGCCGCACTTCAAGGTGATGCCCGGCGACGCTTTCACCGCGTGGAACAACGTCTGGAACAAGACGCCACGGTGCATCCCCAGGCCGTAGAGGTCTTCCGCCACGTCCGAGTACTTCAGGTGCGCGACCCGCTTGCGCGCCGCCGTCTCGGCATAGAGCTCGCGAATCACCGCGCCGCGCGTCGCCACCGCCTCGAGCAGGCCCAGCGCGGCGAGCACCGACATGCCGCTGGGCTGCAGCGAAATTCCCGCGCCCACCGCCCGCGGCGCAGGCACGCGCTCGAACAAGGTGACCGCGTGGCCCGCGCGCGAGAGGAAGAGGGCGGCCGCGCTTCCGGCAGTTCCTGCTCCGATGATTCCGACCTCGAGGCGTCGCATCGGCGCGCGACTGTACCTGCCAAACGGAGTAAGGCGCGCAAGCATGCGCACTCGACTCCTGCTGCTGCTCGCCCTCGTCGCTTCCTGCAAGTCTGCGCCAGCCCCCGCTCCGGAACCCGCGCCTGCGCCGGCTCCTGCGCCGGTTCCTGCGCCGCCGCCTGAGCCCGTCATCGCGCTGCCCGAAGTGAAGCCGGTGCCGCCGGCCGTCGCGCCGCTGGCCGCCGTCGAAGCGCCCGCAGAGAACCCGTCGACCCCCGAGGCCGTCGACCTCGGCCACCGCCTCTTCTTCGACAAGAACCTGTCGAAGGACGGCTCGATGAACTGCGCCGCCTGCCACCTTCCGTCGCAGGGCTGGGCCACGCCGAACACCGTCGACATCAAGGTCGGCGGGGCCGCCAACAAGCGCAACACCCCGACCGTTCTCAACATCGGCTACCACCCGACTTTCTACTGGGACGGCCGCATGCCCACGCTCGAGGCGGTGGTGAACGCCGCCTGGAAGGGGCAGCTGGGCGCTGACCCGGCCGCGGTCGCGACCGCGCTCAATTCGTTGCCCGAGACGAAGGCGATGTTCAAGCGCGCCTATAAATCGGACGCGACCGCCGACAACATCCCGAAGGCCCTCGCCTCCTTTCTGCGCGCGCTCACCAACGCCGACTCGCCCTTCGACAAGTTCCTCGCCGGCGACACGAAGGCCATCTCGGCCGAGGCGCAGAAGGGTTGGGAGCTCTTCAAGAAGTCGGGCTGCATCACCTGCCACATGCAGCCACTGTTCACCGACCTCGACTTCCACAACACGGGCATCGGCTCGAACAAGCCGGAAGCCGAGCGCGACCACGGCCGCAAGGACGCGACGAAGGAAGACCGTGACGAAGGCAAGCTAAAGACGCCGTCGCTGCGCAACGTGGCGGTCACCGCGCCGTACTTCCATGACGGCTCCGCGAAGACCCTCGCCGAGGCGGTCGAGGTGATGGCGAACGGCGGCGTCAAGAACCCGCTGCTCGACCCGAACCTGAAGAAGGTGAAGCTGTCGGCGAAGGAAAAGGCGCAGGTCATCGCGTTCCTCGAGTCGTTGACGGGCACGTCGAGCTTCGTCGGCGAGCCGTGAGCCGCGCGCTGGCCGCCGCGCTGGTCGTCGTCTCGGCCTGCGCGCACAAGTCGCCTGACCCCATCAGCGCCCGCACCGTCGTCTGGTCTGCGGGCGCGATTCGCACGCAGGATGTGAAGAAGCCGAACGTCGAAGCCATCGTCGTTCGCGACGGCAAGATTGTCTTCATCGGCAAGCGTGACGCCGCGCTGGACCTCGCGGGCAAGGACGCCGAGGTCGAGCACTTCGATGGCCACGTCATCATCCCCGGGCTCGTCGATTCCCACGGCCATCTGATGTCGCTGGGCCGCAGCCTGGCCATCGCGAACCTCGGGGCCGCCCGCTCGCAGGAAGAAGCGGCGGCGCTGGTGACAGAGTCCTCTGTGCAGGGCGAATGGCTGCTCGGCCGCGGCTGGGACCAGAATGATTGGAGCTCAAAGGAATTTCCGGGTCGCGCCGTGCTCGATGCGAAGTTCCCCTCGCGCCCCGTCATTCTCTTCCGCGTCGATGGCCACGCCGCCTGGGTGAACGCCGAAGCACTGCGCCGCGCAGGTATCACCGCCGCCACGCCAGACCCCGCAGGAGGCCGCATTCTCCGCGACAAAGCGGGCGAGCCCACGGGCGTGTTGATCGACAACGCGGTCGACCTCGTGAAGGCCAGGCTTCCCGAGGCCACCCCTGAACAGCTCGCGCAGCGCCTGCAGGCCGCGATCACCAAGTGCCTCTCGGTCGGGCTCACCGGCATCCACGACGCGGGCATGGAATGGGCGACCTTCATGCAACTGCAGCAGCTCGACCGCACGTCCGCGCTCGACCTGCGCATCTACGCGATGGCCGACGGGCAGGGCGACGAGGCCAAAGACTTCCTCGACCACGGGCCCTTCGAAGGAAAGCTGCTGCGCATGCGTTCGGTGAAGCTGGTCGCCGACGGAGCGCTGGGCAGCCGCGGCGCCGCGCTCCACCTCCCCTACACCGACGAGCCCAGCCAGTCGGGCCTGCTGCTGTTGTCCCTCGACGAGCTCACTAAACGCACCACCGCTTTCGCTGCGAAAGGTTTTCAGGTCGCGGTGCACGCCATCGGTGACAAGGCGAACACCACGGTGCTCGACGTCTTGAGTGGATTGGAGCGCCAACGTCCCGGCAGCCGGCACCGCGTCGAGCACGCGCAGCTTCTGATGGCCGCCGACGTGAAGCGCTTCGCCGGTGAAGGCGTCATCGCCAGCTTCCAGCCCACGCACGCGACCAGCGACATGCCGTGGGCGGTCGAGCGCGTCGGCGAAGAGCGGCTCAAGTACGCGTACGCCTGGCGCTCGGTGCTCGACAGCGGCGCGCACTTAGCATTCGGCAGCGACTTTCCCGTCGAAGAGCCGGACCCGCTGCGAGGCATCTACGCCGCGCGCTTCCGCCAGGACGCGAAGGGAAATCCGCCCAACGGGTGGCACCCCGAGCAGCGGCTGGGTGGAGCCGAAGCGCTCGCCGCCTTCACCACCGGCTCGGCTTACGCAGAGTTCGCGGAAGAGCGGCGCGGCAGCTTGAGCGTCGGCATGGACGCGGACTTCGTCGTTGTCTCAGTCGACCCGGTGACGGCGAGCGCGGAACAGCTGCTGGGTGCGCGGGTTCTGGCGACCGTCGTCGCGGGCCGGGTAGTGTTTCGGGCCCCGAATTGACTGCCCTCGTCCTTCTCACTGCGCTGCTTCAAGCCGCTCCGGTCGAGGAGCTTCGCTGGGGCGCCGATGCCCAGGGCGGCGCGCCCTACGTGTTTCAAGACCCCACCGACCCGAACCGGCTCATCGGCTTCGAGGTCGAGCTCGCCGGCCTGCTCGGCAAGAAGCTCGGGCTGCAGGCGCGCCCGGTTCAGGGCCCGTGGGACAAGCTGCTCGACCTCCTCGCCCGTGGAGACTTCGACATCGCGCTCAACGGCATCGAGGTCGCCGAAGAGAAGAAGCGCGTCGCGTTGCTCAGCCGCCCCTACTTCGCCGCGCCGCAGCGGCTCACCATTCGCAAAGACGACGCGAAGGCACCGCGCTCGCTCGAGACGTTGAAGGGCCGCGCCGTCGGCACGCTGCCCGGCTCGATGGCCGAACGCATCCTCACCCGCGAAGGCGCCGACGTGCGCACCTACGAGGGTGGGCAGGACGAAATCTATGCAGACCTGAAGCTGGGCCGCACCGACGCCGTGCTGCTCGACGCGCCCATCGCCACCTTCTACGGAGAAATCGACGACGCGCTCGAGGTGCTGCCGGGCGAGTTCGGCAGCGTCGAGTACGCCATCGCTTTTCGGCTCGACGACGACGCGACGCGGGTGAAGGTCAACGCCGCGTTGGGCAGCCTCATCGCCGACGGCACGCTGCGCGCCCTCTACGAACGCTGGGGCATCTGGACGCCCGCGGTCGCCAGGCTCTTCAACGACCCCGACCCCGTCTCGCGCAAGCCGCGCGAAGAGCTCGAACGGTGGCGCGCAGCAGTCGGCAAGCTGCCTCCGTTCTGGGAACGCGTGAAGACGCGCTACCCGCAGGTGCTCCCGCTGTTCCTCAAGGGGGCGGCCGTCTCTCTCGCCGTCTCTCTGCTCGCGATGGTGCTCGCGGTTCTGCTGGGCATCTGCCTGGCGATGGGCCGCCGCTACGGGCCGAAGCCCATCAGCTTCCTCTGCGTCGCGTACATCGAGTTCTTCCGCGGCACGCCGCTGCTCATTCAGCTGACGATGGTCTACTTCGGCCTGCCCGAGCTCGGCCTCAAGCTGTCTCCTTTCGTCGCCGGCGTCGTCGCGCTCGGCCTCAACTACGCCGCCGCCGAGGCCGAGAACTACCGCGCGGGCCTCGAGTCGGTGCCGGCTGGCCAGCTCGAAGCGGCCACCGTGCTCGGCTTCACCCGGCTGCAGTCGCTGCGCTTCATCGTCGCTCCGCAGGCGGTGCGCATCGCGATTCCTCCGATGACGAACGACTTCATCGCGCTGCTCAAAGACAGCTCGCTGGTCTCCATCGTCACGCTCACCGAGCTGACGAAGACGTACACGACGCTCGCCAGCTCGATGCGCGACCACCTCGGCCTCGGCCTGCTCGTCGCCCTCGTCTACCTCGTCATCGGCCTGCCCTTCGCCCAGCTGGCCCGCGCGGTCGAACGCCGCTTCGCCCGCCACCTCAAGAGAGGCAACGCGTGAGCCTGAAAGCCACCGGCGTCGTGCGCCACTACGCGGGCAACCCGACGGCCACCCTGCAGGGGCTCTCTTTCGATTTGCCCGAAGGCACGCTCACTGCGCTGCTCGGCAAGAGCGGCGCCGGCAAGTCGACCCTTCTTCGCTGCGTGATGGGCCTCGAGCCCTTCGAGCAGGGCACCATCGAGATTGACGGCGTGGTGGTGAAGGGCACGAAGGAATGCACGCCCGCAGAACGCCACGCCGCGCTCGCGCAAGCACGCACCAAGCTCGGCCTCGTCTTCCAGAACTTCGAGCTGTTTCCGCACCTCACTGTCATCGACAACTGCACGCTGGCGATGATCAAGGTCAAGCAGCTGAGCCAGACCGCCGCGAAGACGAAAGCGCGCGAAGTCCTGGTCGGCCTCGGCCTCGAGCACCGCATCGACGTCTGGCCCGAGCAGCTGTCGGGTGGCCAGAAGCAGCGCGTCGCCATCGCCCGCGCGCTCTGCATGGAGCCTCGCGTGCTGCTGTACGACGAGCCCACCAGCGCGCTCGACCCGTCACTGAAGGCCGAGGTGCTGCAGACGCTGCAGCGCGTCGACGCGACCGGCGTCACCCAGGTCGTCGTCACCCACGACATCTACCTCGCCAGGGGCATGGAGTACGTCTGCGTGCTCGACCACGGCCAGGTCATCGAAGCAGGCCTGCCGGCGCAGGTGCTCGGTGCCCCCACCCACGAGAGCACGCGCGAGCTGCTCAAACACTGGCAATGACTCCCATGAAAATCCTGCCCGCCTTCCTCGTCTGCGCCGTGCTGCTCGGCTGCCCCGGCCCCGCGCCCACCGTCGACGCAGGCACCCTCGACTCCGGAACTCCGAGCGATGGCGGCTACACCTGCACCACCGAAGTCATCGACGGCGACGCGGGAGCGAAGATCGTCTCTTTCATCTCGCTCGACCTCGACTCCACCGGCGCGCCACACGTCGCCTATTACGACAACGCGAAGAGCACGCTGCGGTACGCGAGCCACACCGCTTCGGGTTGGACGACGACCTTGGTCACCACGCAGGGCAACGGCGGCTCGCTGATGACGCTGAAGCTCGACGCCGCCGGCAAGGCGCGCATCAGCTACTACAACTCGACCGCCGTCGCGGTGATGTACGCCAGCAACGCCACGGGCACCTTCGTCACTGAAGAGGTCGCGAAGGACACCGGCTCGAACTCGCTGGCGCTCGACGGCACCGGCGCTCCGCGCATCGCGCTGGCCAGCAACGGAATCGTGAAGTGGCTGAAGCTCGCCACCCGCACTGGCACCACGTGGACGCTGACCGACATCGACGCGGTGGGCCCGGCAAGCCAGCCGTCACTGGCCATCGACGCCGCCGGCAAGAACCACGTCAGCTGGTATGACCTCACCGTCGGCTCGCTGAAGTACGCCACCGACGCGACGGGCACCTGGGTCCTCACGACTGTCGACGCCGCGATGGTCGGCGGCGGCAGCTCGCTGAAGCTCGACGCGAACGGCAAGGTGCACATCACCTACGGCGACTCGGGCAACAAGAGGGTGAAGTACGCCACCAACGTCTCGGGCACCTTCGTCGCCATCACCATCGACGCCGCAGGCCCAGCGAACCTCGGCGGCGAGACCTCGCTCGCCATCGACCCGGCCGGGAAGCTGTACCTCACCTACTACCAGGACGTGGTGCGCGACCTCGGCTACGCGACCAACCGGTCGGGCACGTGGGCGGCGATTCCGCTGGTCGCCGGCGCGAACGACTACGGCTACGCGCACGCGATGGCCATCGACGCCGCGAGAGATCGTCTGCACGCCGCCTTCTCCGACCGCACCACCGGCGGGTACGGCTACGTCATCTGTCAGTGACCTCGACGACGATGCTGTCGGCGATGAGGTCGTGCAGGCACTGACGTTTCTCCGAGAAAATCATCAGCGCGTCGGCGATGGCGATGACGCCGCACAGCTGCGCCAGCAACGACATCAGCAGGTTTCTCAGCAGCAGCACGCGCCAGAATTCGATCGGCTTTCCGTCGCTGCGCACCACCTTGATCGACAGCAGCCGCTTGCCGATCGATTGCCCCACGTCGCCTGCGCCCACACCTGCACGACGATGGGTGACAGCGCGAGCACCGCGAGTGGAATGAAGATCAGCGGGTTGAACTCGCCCGGCGCTTCTTTGCCGAGGCTGGCGGCCACTGCAATCACCGCAAACGGGACGAAGATGACGGCGCCGTAGTCGAGCAAGTGCGCCCCGAGGCGCGCGCCGACCCCGGCCTTGATGCCAATGCCGCCCTCGCAGGGGGTGCAAAGCCCATCGGCCGCCATCGCCCGGCACTGCCCGCACTTCGACGACTTCAGGCACCATGGCGGCGAGGTGCCTCGCGCGACTTCGCGGGTTGCCTGCGCTGCTCGGATCCACAGTACGTGCAGAGCAACGAGCCGCTTTCCATCAGTGCTCCGCAAAACTCGCACGACATCGTGTCACCCCCACGTGACGGCCGCGCAGCGAAGCCCACGCGCGTTAGCGGATCAACAGACGGTGTGAATCGCCCGGGGGCTTGGTGGGACAAAGGCGACGAACCCTCGCGATTCAGGCCGCTTGCCCTTCGGCACATCGCTTGCCAACGGCCCACCCATGTCTTCGATTCTGTTCGCTGTCGTCCTGGCTGCTGCGCCCTTTCAGCCAGTGAGAGAAGCCGACGCCTTGCTCGCCGCGAAAGATTGGCCGGCGCACCTGAGCCCGAAGGTCGCCCTCGCTTACCGACTCGCGCTCGCCCAGGGCGGCCGCGATGAGCGCCACTTTCTTCTCGGCCGCTCGGTCACCCAGTCGGGTCTTCGGGTCACGCTGCGCTTCTCTCGCGATGTGCGCGGCGTCGACGTGGAGTTCGTCGAGTCGCGTGGCTGCACGGCGATTCGGCTGCCTTCGAAGCGCGTGGTGAAGGTCGGGCCCGTGCTCGAGGCCGACTGCAAGTGGTCCGCGCTCGAGAACCTTGGCCAGGTGCCGCAGCTGCTCAAGGTGACGCCGACGCTCGACATCCTGCCGCTGCCGCCGTTGGGCGTGCCCGCCAGTTCCACCCTGGAGGCCGTCGAAGCGCCAGCCCTGGCCCGGGCGAGCCACCCAACCAAAGCCACCGGCGCCGGAGTCACCGTCGTCGACATCGACGCCGCGGTCGACGTCTTTCACCCGTTTCTCTTTCGCGCCGATGGTGGCCGCTTCGCCTGGCTCGACGTGAACAACGATGGCGCCTTCACCCCGAACGTCGACGGCGTCGACCTCAACAAAGACGGCGTGCTGAACGTCGGCGAGGTGCTTCGCGTCCAGAAGGCGGGCCTCTATACGGTCGAGTACGCACCGGTGGCGGGCTGGAAGAAGTGGAACGACGGCGACGAGTTCATCGCGGGCGTCGACTGGTTGTTTCAAGACGAGAACGGCAACGGCGTTCGCGACTTCGGGCCGCAGTTCGGCGAGTCGAAGCCGGGGTTCGGTGAGGCGGTGTTCGTGGTCGACGACGTCGATGGCGACGGCAAGCTCGACGTGGGCGAACGCATCGTCCGGCTCGGCAGCTCGAAGCTCAAGGCGGTGCTCGACTTCCAGCTGGGCACTGCGCGCGAGTTCGTTCGTGGGACGAACCTGAGCCAGTTCAGCGCGACGGTCAGCGAACAGCTGCACGGCACGATGGTCCTCGGCAGCCTCGGTGGGGGCGACGCGCGCTACACGCGGTTCCACGGCGTGGCGACCGACGCGGACTTGTTGCTCGCGTTTCGCCACGGCGGCACGTCTGTGCTGCAGTCACTCGTCTGGGGTCAACAGAACCAGGCCGACATCGCGCTGTGGGAAATGGCGAACTGGTACTTCGAAGCGATGGACGGCTCGTCGGACCTCGAGGCCGCCTGCGACGCCGCGCACAACGGTGGAATGCTGCAAATCGGAGCGGCCGGCAACCTGGGCGGCTCTCAGAAGCACACCGTCTTCACCGCGCCGACGGGCAACCACGACTCGATGCTCGAGATTCCTGCCGCCTACAGCGCCAGCGTCGGCGCCAACTTCAACGTCCCTGCCTCGGCGAACGCGACCGTGAGCCTCACCCTCGCAGCGACCACCATCCAGCTCTCGGGCGCGCAGGGCCTGACGGACCTCGGGCCCTTTCAGCTGCAGTGGTTCACCGAGACCTCGCTGCGAAACACGAAGGTCTTCAGCTTCTACGTCTGGCCGCCGAACCAGTCGCCGCTGGCGACAGACACGAGCATCAAGGTGACGGTGAACAACCCAGGCGCGCCGGTGACAGTGCACGGCTACGTGTTCGACGCGAAGTCGTCGTGGGGCCTGGGCGCGAAGTGGGCGGCCGACACGACGGACTACGGCACGTACGGGATTCCCGGCACCAGCGACCACACGATGTCGATCGGCACCTGGTTCTCGGACTTCGCGATTCCCCCAGCCACGCCGGGCCAGCTGGCGACGCACTCGGGTCGCGGGCCGCGAATGGATGGAATGGACTCGGTGGACCTGGTCGCTCCCGAAGACCACATCACCGCTTTTCAGTCACCGGGCGCGCCGTGGGGAACGATGTGGGTCGGCGGTGGAACATCGAACGCGAGCCCGGTGGCGGTGGGCGTCGCGGCGCTGTTGCTCTCGCTGCAGCCGTCGCTGACCCCGTCACAGCTCATCGCGCAGCTGAAGTCCGGAGCGCGCGCCGAGCCGCAAATGGGCACGTTGCCGAATGACGACTGGGGCTCGGGCAAGGTGTCGGCCTTCCGGTCGCGCTACGGCATGCCGCCCGTCGCGGTGCAGAACCCGATTGCCCGCGGCACGCTGGTCGAGCTCGGGCCGCAGACGACGCTGAATGCGAGCAACAGCTCGGATCCTGCCGGGCTCGCCTTGAGCTTCCGGTGGGACGTGGATGACGACGGTGTGCTCGACGCGCCGGGGACCCCGAACGCGATCGCCGTGCTCGATGCAGGGACGGTCGGCCGGTTCGTGACGCTCGAGGTGTCGAATGCGTCGGGCGGCGTCGCGCGCGTGTTACTCGAGAAGGAAGTCGTCGACGCAGGGACGGCGGTCGTCGACGCAGGCGTTGTGCTCGACGCGGGGCTCCCGGACGCAGGCGTGAAGCCAGTCGTCGATGCCGGCCTGCCGTCCACCCCCGACGCTGGAACCGCCCCGGTGCCCGAGCTGCCCCGCGGCTGTGGCTGCGCGAGTGACCCCGGCTCGCTGCTGTTCGGCCTCGCTGGGCTGTTGCTGCTCATCAAACGAAGAAAGGCCCCACCCGCGTAGCGCGAGCGGGGCCTTCGATTCGAGACGTGCCGCTTAGAACTGACGCTTCCCTTCGACCTCGCCCTTGATGGCGATCTGCTCCTCGACGGACTTCACGCCTGGGGTCATGCGCGCGAGGCGCACGGCGTTCATCTTGTCCCAGCCCGAGTCGACGGTGCCGGTGAGGCGAACGACGCCGGCCTTAACCTCCGAGTTCACGCCCTTGAACTCCGCGCGATCCTTGAAGAGCACCTTGAGGTTCGAGGCGAGGTCCTTGTCCTTCGCCTCCACCTTGTCCTTGTTCGCCGGGGCGACCACCTGTAGCTGGTTGTCGACCTTGGTCACGCCGTCGACCTTCGCGGCTTCGGCCTCGGCCAGGGCCTTCGACTCGGCCGACGGCACCATGCCGAAGAGCGTCACCATGCCGGTTTCGGCGTCGACGTTGATCTCCGTCGACGGCACGTTGGCCGTGGTCCACAGGCGCATCTTCACTGCCGAAGCGATGCGCATGTTGTCGAGGCTGCCGCGCGTCTGTTCCGTCTTCATTTTCGCGTCGGCCTTCATTTCCTTCGCGTCGGCCTTCGCTTCCGCGCGCCTCTCGTTGAAGACGGGGCGCTCGGCGTCGACGAAGGCGTCAGGCGCCTCGACTTCGGTCGCGACCCTGCGCACGCCCGGCACTGCGTCCGTGATCGCGACAGCGCGAAGGTGATCGCTGACCGAACTGGCCTTGCCGTTCAGCAGCACGATGCCCTTGTCGACGGACTTCACGCCAATCTTGCTGTCCTTCAGCGCGACGTCGTCCTTCAGCAATTTCTCGGTGTAGTCCTTAATCTCTTTGTCGCTGCGCTCGACGCGCTTCGCATCTGCGTCGGCGACGACCTGCAGCAGGTTGCGCACCGACCGCACGCCCTTCACGTCCATCACCGACTTCTCGGCCGCCGCGCGCTGCTCCGCCGTCGGGACCTTGCCGTGCAGGGTGACGATGCCGTCGTTCGTGTCGATATGCACCGCGCGGCCACGCACGCCACCCGTGGTCATCAGCGACAGCTTCGCCTTCGCCGTGATGAAGCTGTCAGGCGTCGCCGCAAACGACGGAGCGCCCATCAGCAGCGCGCCCAGAATCAGAGCCTTCGATTTGATCAATTTCATGTGTCCCCTCGGTGTGAGTGATTGTTTCTGCGCCGGGTACGCAGCAATGCCGGGACCACTGTGTGTCCACGGGGGGTTGACGCACTGCGCCCGTGGCGTCTTGCCCCACCCGGGCGCCACCTGGGTCAAAGCGCACCAGTGCGGGCCGCTGACGTTTGCCGTGCTGGGGGGCTACGCTGCTGCGCCGTGGCCGAGCCCAAGATTCCAGATCTCACAGGCACCACCATCGGTGAGTACGAGATTATCTCTCGCCTCGGCGTCGGCGGTATGGGCGTCGTGTACGAAGGCCGCCAACCCGTCATCGGCAAGCGCGTCGCGGTGAAGGTGTTGCTGCCGCAGGTGTCGGGCGACGCGGATCTGGTCGAGCGCTTCGTCTCGGAAGCGCGAGCGGTGAACGAGATCGGCCACCGCGGCATCGTCGACATCTTCTCATTCGGGCAACTGCCCACGCGCGAGCACTACTTCGTGATGGAGTTCCTCAACGGCCAGCCTTTCGACCGGTTGATCAAATCGCGCGGCCCGATTCCGCCCGAAGAAGTGCTGTGGTGGTCGGAAGAGATTTGCGAGGCGCTGCAGGCGGCGCATGAAGCGGGAATCATTCACCGCGACATCAAGCCGTCGAACCTCTTCTTCGTCGACTCGGGCCGCGGGCGCCCGTACGTGAAGCTGCTCGACTTCGGCATCGCGAAGCTCGGCTCGAAGGAAGGCGAGGCGACTCCGCAGACCCGCGCGTCGATGGTCGTCGGCACGCCCGACTACATGAGCCCCGAGCAGGCGCGCGGGAAGGCCATCACGCCGGCGACCGACGTCTACGCGCTGGGCTGCGTGATGTTCGAGCTGCTCACCGCGCGGCGGGCCTTCAAGGGTGAGAACGCGCTCGAGACGATGTTCATGCATGTCGAGAATCCGCCGCCGCGCCTGGGCGCGCACGTGCCGAACGCGCTGCCCGCCCTGGAAGATTTGCTGCTGTGGATGATGGAAAAGGATCCGCTCGCGCGACCGCCGACGGCCGATGCAGTGGCGCAGCAGATTGCGGACCTTCGCGCGGTGTTGCCGCCGGTGATGATGACGCCGCGGCCGTCTCCTTCGCGGCATGACTTGCCGGCGATGAGCCCCAGTGGGCGCCAGCTGCCGTTGTCCGCGACGCCGCATCCCCGGTCAGCCGTGCAGCCGCTGCCCCTGCCCAAGGCGATTCCGGTCGACCTGAGCTTCACGGCAGAGCTGCCGATGATGAAGCTCTCTGAAGAGGCGCGCACGCGGTCGGTGGGAATCGCGCCGCTTTCTGAAGAGGCGATCAAGCGGCGGGCGTCCCCTGCTCCACAGGCAATGGAGGAAGAGGATCCAGACGTCGACGAGTTTGGCTTTCCGAAGAGGCGGCCACTGCCGAAGGCGCTCATCGCGGTGGGCGTTGCGGTCGCCCTCGGCGTCGCTTTCTTCGTCACCCGCAAGTCGCCGCCGCCGCCCGCGCCCGTCGTCGAGGCTTCTCGAGGCATGACAGCCGATGCGCTCGCCCAGCGAATCGCCCGGTTCGAGAAGGAAGCGAAGGGCGACCTGGCGCAGGTGAAGCAGTTCGTGGCGAAGGCGAAGGCCGACGCCGCCAGGGCTGTCACCGATGTGAAGCGCCTCGAGGTGTCGAACTACCTCGATGACGCCGAGTCCGTGCTCGGCCGATAACCGCCACTCGGCCCACACTTGCGACCTTGAAATCTGGGAGCTAGCCTCCCTGTTTTCAAGGTCCTGTGATGCGAAGAATCCGCGCCCTCACCACTGTCCGTTCGCTGTTCCGCACCCACCCGGTGGTGACCCTGGTGGGCCCGCGGCAATGCGGGAAGACGACGCTGGCGAAGGACCTCGCGAAGGGGCCGGGCTTCAAGAATGGGCCGGTGACGCGCTTCGACCTCGAGGACCCGCTGGACCTGGCGCGGCTGTCGAACCCGCGGCTCGCGCTCGAAGGGCTCGACGGGCTCGTCATCATCGACGAGGTGCAGCGCAGCCCCGAGCTGTTCCCGCTGCTTCGCGTGCTCGTCGACCAGCACCGCAAGTCGCAGCGGTTCCTGGTGCTGGGCAGCGCGTCGGGCGACCTGCTTCGCCAGAGCAGCGAGTCGCTGGCGGGCCGCGCGGCGCTTCACGAGCTGACGCCCTTCTCGTCGCACGAGGTGGTGGGGCTCGAGCGGCTGTGGCTGCGCGGCGGCTATCCACGGGCATGGCTCGCGCGCACCGATTCCGACGCGTTCACCTGGCTCTCGCAGTACACGACGACGTTTCTCGAGCGGGACGTGCCGGGGTTCGGGGTGAGGGTGGCTGCGGTGGCGCTGCGGCGGTTCTGGATGATGCTCGCGCACGTGCACGGCCAGGTGCTGAACCTGTCTGAGCTGGGCCGCGCCTTCGGAGCCGACCACAAGACCGTCGCCCACTACGTCGACCTGCTCACCTCGACGTTCATGGTGAGGCAGCTGCAGCCGTGGTTCGCGAACGTGTCGAAGCGGCAGGTGAAGGCGCCGAAGCTGTACTTCCGCGACTCCGGCCTTCTTCACAGCCTGCTCGGCATCACGGCGCGCGCGCAGCTGGACGTGCACCCGATTGTCGGCGCGTCGTGGGAAGGGTTCGCGCTCGAGCAGGTGGTTCGCGAGCTCGGCCTCTCGCCCACCGAGTGTTTCTTCTGGGCCACCCACGCCAGCGCCGAGCTCGACCTCTTCGCGCACGTGCGCGGCGAGCCATATGGGTTCGAGTTCAAGCGGTCGGCCGCGCCGAAGGTGACGCCGTCGATGCGCATCGCCCTCGAGGATTTGAAGCTGAAGCACCTGTACGTCATCTACCCGGGCACGAAGACGTACCCGCTTGACCCCCGCATCACCGCGGTCGGCCTCGCGGCGATTGGCCGGAAGCTCCCGAATGCTCGACCGTGAATTCTTCCGCACGTACCGGCCGATGTCGCACCCCTTCGCTTCGGGGCTGCGCTGCGGCCGGTGCTTCCTGCCGATTTGCGCCCTTTCGACCCCGATGACGAACGGCTGCATCGCGACGCGTTGCTGGCGGCGACGGAGTAGGTGATGGCGGGCATCGACGCGCTGCTCGACCCGGCGCAGCAGCGGCGTGAAGGCTTCACGGGCGATGGGACGAAGGGCACGAAGAGGTTCCTCTGATTCTTCACCCGCGGCACCGGCTGGACGTCGCGCTGGCCGACCTCGCCTTTGCGGCAAAGGCGTGCGTAACGGTGTGGGTCAGCGGCCCGCTGGAGTTCGAAGGCGCGTTGATCTGCCAGTCGGTGCGCTCGGCGTTCGACCTGGCGCTGACGGCGATGGCGTTGCCGCGCGGGTCGGAGGTGCTCACGACGGCGCTGACGATTCCAGACATGGTGCTTGTGATGGAAGACCATGGGCTGGTCGCGGTGCCAGTGGACCTCGAGGCCGCGCGCACTCCGCGAACGAAGGTGGTGTTGTTGGCGCACCTGTTGGGAGGAAGGGTGGACGTGGCGCCGGTCGCGGCGTTCGCGCGGCGGCATGGGCTGTTGTTGATCGAAGACGTGGCGCAGGGCTTCGCGGGGCCGCAGTGGTTGGGGCACGAAGAGGCTGACGTGTCGTTGTTCAGCTTCGGGTCAATCAAGACGGCGACGGCGCTGGGTGGTGCGCTGGCGGTGGTGCGGGACGCGGCGTTGCGCGCAAAGATGGCAGCGGAGCAGGCGCAGTGGCCGGTGCAGCCGGTGTGGCACTACGCGAAGAAGGTGGCGCGGACGCTGGCGTTGCACACGGTGCGCGATGGGCGGGCGTACGGTGTGTTGGCGGCGCTGTGCGAGCGAACGGGGCACACGCTCGAGCAGGTGCTGAACGCGGTGACGAAGGGGTTCCCGGACGCGGCGTCGATGGTGGCGGGAATCCGACGTCAGTCCGCTGGTGGCGATGCTGCGCCGGAGGCTCCACAGGTTCGACGAGGCGCGGCTGCAGCGAAGGGCGGTGGCGGGAGAGCTGCTGTCGGCGGCGGTGGGGCTGCCGGTGGTGGGAGCGCGGCAGAAGGCGAGGAGCCACTGGCTGTTCGCGGTGCAGGCGCCCGACCCGGCCGCGCTGATTTCGCGCCTCAACGCCCGAGGCTTCGACGCCACCCGCGGAGCGACGAGCCTCGCCGCCGTGCCCGCGAAGCTGGCCACGCCCCCGCCCACCGCGTCCAGGCCCTGCTCGAGCACATCGTCTTCCTTCCTGCCTGGCCCGAGCTCCCCGCCTCCGAACGCCACCGCCTCGCGACCGAAGTCCGTTGACGCCACGCGGGCGGACATTTACAAGCGCGGCCGCCTCACTTCGCCCAGGTAGCTCAGTCGGTAGAGCAGGGGACTGAAAATCCCCGTGTCGGCGGTTCGATTCCGTCCCTGGGCACTGTTTGCGGTTGGTTACGAGGCTCCTTGGGTCCAGGGAGTGACCCGCCAGTTCCTCAGTGGATAGCCGGCCATAGACGCGCTCGACCATTCGAGTGTCGGCGTGCCCCATCATGGGGGCGATGAGATGAGGGGCAACTCCCGATGCCCGGAGCCACTTGGCGAAGGTGCGGCGGAGGTCATTGGGCGAGCAGGGAGGAATCCCGGCACGGGCGCAGGCCTCGATCAGATCGCGGCGGACGTTCGACCACCGCTGGAAGAGATCCACCGGCCCACCCTTGGCCTTCGCCACGGCGTAGCTGAACAGGCGCTGGAAGGCTTCCCCGACGATGGGGACGACTCGATCGCGGGTGGCCGCCGCCTTCACGCTCACTTCCCAAGCGCCTCACGTGCCCGAAATGCCGCAAGTCTCGAACGAAGGAAATGTTCCGGCTGAGAATCATGCCGCGGTCAGCCGACGGGACCCCGACGTCGATTTGACCTCAGAGTTGGTGCACCAGCTGTCGTTGATGGTCGCTTGGCCCCGGTCATGGTCGCTCACGCATCTGCGTCGTTATTGAGCCGGGGTGTATTGTTCCCGTCACCAGCAAATAGTCAGGGGCCGAGCAACACGAGGTGGAGGTGTCGATGGCCGACCAAGACCGCGCCGACAACGTCAAGCAGCTCCAACAGGCGGCTGATGGTTCGTTCATCGTGAGCATGGTTGGCGGTGGAGAAATCCGCTTCCACGTCAGCGGCGGGATTACGTCGGTGAAGATTGAAATCGCCACCCCTCGGTCTCGCGGCATCTTCGATGATGACGAGCCAAGGATCCCAAGAGCGACGCTGTCGATGCCTGCGGTGGTGCCCGAGCCTGCACCAAAGCCGAAGCAGCCCGAGCCGAAGGAAGTTTCTGGGCCACTGCTTTGGATTCGGTCACAGCAGAAGTCGGACCCTGACCACCGTGCGGCAAGACCGTGGCTCGTGGAGGCTGAAGGGCTCCGCGTTGGACTCCTCCCCGGCTACACCTACGCGGTTGGGCGTGACGACAAATCCGACATCCGAATCGTCGAGGCAGCCGTCAAGGGCGACACGGTCTCCAGAAAGCATGCCTCCCTCGGCGTAATCGGCGGGGGCCTGTACGTCATCGACGACGACAGTCGGAATGGCACTTTCGTCGGTGGTGATCGCATCGCAGCTCGCGCTGCCATCGTCCTGCGCAGGCGTACTGACCTGTCATTCGGCAAGTTCGCCCTCGTTGTCCGACCTGCTCCAGACGACTTGAAGGTCCCGTAGCCGCAGGATAACGGGGCACCCAGGCTTGGACATCGCACAAGCGTCAGAATTTAAGGCAGCGTGTACTAGTAATTTAGGTGCGATTGCCGTGCTGCGCGCGGCAGATGGTTTCGGTGGCGGCCCGTTTCGAGAGATGAGAGGGTGATCAGGGAAGCGGACACCAGCGCCGCACCGCTTGGGCCGTATCGAATGGTCCAGTGTTGAAACAAATGCGTGCCTGCGGGGCATGTTCATGAACTAAATTGAGTACTTTCTCGAACAGAAGAAAGTTTTTATCGATGGTGCGCAAGCCGGCACCGATCACGACGCAGTCATAGCGTTCTTGCTGCAGAGCGGCGCGGATCACGGCTTCTGCCGTTTCGCCAAAATCGGTAAGGCACAACTTTGCGTCGTAACCCAAGGCGTTCAGAGTGGCAATGTCCTTGTCCAGTCCGCCTTGCACCTTCTCGGCCGTCATGCCTGGATAGGCCGCGTAGGCCGGATCGGCGAAATTGATGAGTTGTGGCTGCAGGCCGACGGATAAGACCAATTTTTTTGGAGTCATGGTGTTTCTCAGGGTGGATACGGAACCAGCGCTCTTGCAGCCCACCAGCGTCAAAGCCGCGAGCAGCGAAGCAACTGACTGAAGTCGAAGTGCGCTCATAGCGATCCACCTTTCAGGAAGAATTGCCGCCACAAGTACCACCCGAGGTCGAGTGGGGGCAACCGACGAACCTTTAGATGTGGCGGTATTTATTGGGCTCTCCGCCAGGTTTGATGGGTCCGCGGATCACGGAGACGGAGACGGAGAGTGGAGACGATCTTCGGAAACAGCGGGATTTCGATCGCGCCCACGCGATCGTTGGAGGCACCTGCACGCCGAACTGGCCCTTCACCTGCCTCCTCAGCGAGCTCTTGCTCAGCGTCAACTGCACTTCCTGATCGACGACAACTACACTTCCCGATCGGTTGACCTGACTTCCTTCAGCTATCGACTGATGCGAGCCCCCTCTAGCCACGTTGGTGTCAGTCCCACCAGAGATACAGCCTTCGACCTTCGGGAACTGATTCATCGGCGGTGACCTTCCACTTCGCAGGAACACGCGTTTTCGGTGTCGTCACACTCGTGATGTTCACTCGGTAGTCTTCCCGTGGGGGCCAAACCACGTACCCGCCGAATTCAGTGCTGCGCCGAGAGGCGGCAGTGGCCTTCAATGACACTTTCGGGGTTGGTGCTTTGTTGTACTGACCATTGAGAAAATCTTCACCCAATGCTGCTGCCAATGACTTGACCGTGGCCCATGGCGCATTCGAGAAGTGCCACACATCGCTTTGCTGTTCAGTGAGGTGGTCTCGAAGAAGCACCTCGACCCTCTTCACGAACGCGGTGTTGACGACCAACGGTTTGGGGTCCGGACGCTCGGGCTTTGGACGAAGGCGGGAGTTGATGACGGAGACTTGGACACCGTCCAGACGCGGAGCGAGGTCCAGTGCCCCGCGTGCGAGCTTGGCGTTGAGGTCAACGCCCGCTCCGATGGCGGGCACGATGACCGGCAGCAAGGTCAGCTCCGAGACGCAGAGCACCAGGCGCTCGCGGCCCATGTTCAGCACGTCGGCGCACCAGTCGCCGAGCTTGGTCGTCGGTGGCGGTGGTCGAGGGTCGGGCTTCACCTTCAGGCGGGTCAGCAGCTTCTTGGTGCAGCGGAGGGTGAACATCGGATCGGAAAAAAGACTGGTGACCGTTCAGGCGTCGAGCTTCCGCGCCATTCTCTCGAAGATGGTAGCCAACTCAGGTTTTCGATCTTCCCCTGCGCCACGTCCTCCATGATCGGATGCAGCTTCTCGTCCGGGTCGATCAACTCCCAGCCGTTCATGTAGAGGAACACCACCGCGGCCGAGAGGCCCATGCGCTTGTTGCCGTCGATGAAGCCCTCTCTGCCAATGTGAATGAGACAGCGACCCCCTCGTAGTTTAGTGAGCAGGGCGTTGGAGTTGTCCTCATGTGTCGGTCGATCAGCGTTCATTGTCGTCGTAGTCGTCGAGCTGTTGTCGGGTGCCCCGCCGGAGCGAAGCGGAGGCGGCCTGTGGGAGGCGGAGCGTGGGTGAGAATTCCGACCTGGATCTTGAGCGGGGGCCGACGATGATCGAGCCCGTGCTGGTGAAGCGGGCTTCGAAAAGTTCAAAGTGGAATCGAAGATCTGGACAGCGATTGTTCCGCTGTACCCAAAGATCCGGCTCTCTGCGGAGGATCTTGTTCTCGTTGCGGGAAAAGCGCTTCTGTTGATGAAGGAACTCGCAGGCGCCGACAAGCGTGATGACGTCCAGGTCGAGCTGAGGTTCGCGCTTGCAGGTCAGTATCTGCGCGACTTGCTGTCTCGAGGCTTAGATAAGAGGCGAACCAGGCGGCGAGCAGAGAAGGCAGCACGAACGCGAGGGTTCCATCGGAGTTCGTCTCGCCACGAATCTCTCGGACCACCTCGCCATCCGTGAGGTCCGGGCAATAACTCATGGCGTGGGCTGGGTGATGTCGAAGCCCGCCCGTACCGCCACCACCGACGACGCGTACGCCGCTGCGCACCTCTACGAGACCCACGACCTTTGGAACGTCGTGACTGGCTTCGGCACCGACAAGCCGGGCGATCCGTTGGTGGAGCTCGACTGGCAGGCCCTGTGGAACACGCCGACTACCGCTTGCCAACCTCGAACCGCCAGGTGCCCCGCCCCTCGTCCTGGCATTGAAGCTTCACGTCAAGGAAGCGGGGGATGAGGTCGAGCTGGGTGCGTGAGTGCCCGGTGGGCTCGACGGTGCGAAAGGCGCCGCCGCCCGCGAGCGCGAAAGGGATCATCAGCTGATCCGCCAGGTGTTGCCCCACGGGAGCGTCGGTTCGCAGCGACCGCTTCGCCTCGCCCGTCGTGCGATGGGCCACCTTCTCGGCGGTGACCCCGCGCTCGCCGAGGCCCACGAAGACGTCTGCCACGTGCTGGTAGGTGAGAGCGACGATCAGCGCATTGCCGGGGCTCGACGCAGTGACGTGCTCGGTGCGCAGCTCGGTGGAAGCGAAGTTCAGATCTTCTTCGACCATCGCCAGCTCGCGCGCCGCGACCTTGGCGGGAATCGAAGAGATGACCGCCGTCGCGCTGCGGCTGATCAGCGCGCCGCGCGTGAGCAGCTCGATGGGTGTGAGCGCAGCAGGGGTGACAGTGACCTCTAGCCGTCCGCCGCCAGCGGGCTCGAAGCCATGGCGCACCAGCTTCACTTCGACGCGTGCGCCCAGCTGCGCGAGCACCGGCACGAAGCTCAGCGCCAGAAACTCGAACACCGGAGCAAGCCGGTTGTGGGTGCCGCCCTCGATCGACAGCGTCGTCGGCCCGCTCGCGCGCAGCAGGGCAGGGAGCACGGCCTGCAACAAGAGCGTGGTGCTTCCGGCCGAGCCGATCGCCAGCTCGTAGTTGCCAGGGCGGAGCGCGCGCGGGTGGAAGACGAGCTCCTGCGAAGTGAGCGCATCACCTTCGACCACCGCGTCGCCAATCATCGCGGCAGCCTTCACGCACGCCAGGTGCTGGCGCTGCAGGCCCGGCTTGGGCCGCCGCCCGCGAATCTTCACCATCTGAAACGGCGTCTGCGTCACGAGAGAGAGGCCAAGCGCCGTCCGCAGCACCTGGCCTCCCCCTTCGCCCGCTGAACCATCGATCAACACCATTGGGTCACCCCTTCACACAGACGATTTGCTTCAGCGTGTGAAGGACCTCTACCAAGTCCGTCTGCGCCGCCATCACCGCCTCGATCGACTTGTACGCTGCAGGCGTCTCATCCAGCACGCCCAGGTCCTTGCGGCACTCGATGCCCTTTGTCGCCGCCTCGTGATCCACCAACGTGAACTGCTCGCGAGCAGCGGTGCGCGAGAACGCGCGGCCTGCTCCGTGGCTGCAGCTCTCGAAGCTCTCGGCGTTTCCCTTGCCCTGCACGATGTACGAGCGCGCACCCATGCTGCCCGGGATGATGCCGAGCTCGCCCTTTCGCGCGCGCACGGCTCCCTTCCGGGTGACGAGCACGTCCGCACCGAAGTGGTGCTCGCGCGAGACGTAGTTGTGGTGGCAGTCGACCGCCATCAACGCCGCCTCGAACGGCGGGATGACCCGCGTGCTCTGGGCCGCCTCGATGACGGCCTCCATCATCAAGCGCCGGTTCTGTGCGGCGTACTCCTGCGCGAAAGTCACCGCCTCCAGGTACTCGTCGAAGTTGGCGGTGCCTTCTTCGAAGTAGGCCAGGTCCTCGTCGGGCAGGTTGCGTGCGTGCGCGCGCATGTCTTCGCGCGCGCGCTCGATGAACACCGTGCCGAACCGGTTGCCCAGGCCGCGCGAGCCGCTGTGCAGCATGAACCACACACGGTCGCTCTCATCCAGGCAGACCTCGATGAAGTGGTTGCCGGTGCCCAGCGTGCCCAGCTGACCCGCCGGGTCTTTGGTCGCCAGCGCCGGGTGCGCTTCGAGCAGCTTCGCGTGAATCGGGGCCATCCGCGCCCACACCTCGAGCTGCGCCGCGGGCGGGCGACGAAAAGCGCCCCGGCCCACGGGCACGCGCATCTCGATCGCAGTGCGCAGGCCCTTCAGTGAAGTGGGCAGGTCATTGGCCGACAGCGTGGTGCACACCGCGCTCATCCCGCAGCCGATGTCGACGCCCACCGCAGCAGGAATCACCGCGCCCAGGGTCGGGACCACGCTTCCCACCGTCGCGCCAATGCCAACGTGAATATCGGGCATCGCCGCAATCCAGCCGTGGACGATGGGCAGTGAGGCCGTCCGGCGCAGCTGAGCCAGCGCCTTCTCGTCCACAGGCACCCCGCGCGTCCACGCCTTCACCGGCGCGCCGAGAGGGTTCGGCACCAGCTCGTAGCCCTGCGCTTCTGACTCGTAGGTCGTATCCATGGCCGAGGCATTGAGCAGCCGACGTGCCACCGCTGATGCCCGGGCGGGCCCAGACCTGACGGAACCGGCTTATCCTATTGTCTCAAACGCGCGACAATGGGCGCATGTCTGCGCGCGCCAAGCCGGTGGTGGTGATTGGGATGTTGGGCCCGACGCTCGACAGCGGCGAAGGACCAGCCCGCTGGAACCGGTGGCGCCCGACGGTGGCGCTCTGCCAGGACCCGGCGCTGGTGGTGAGCCGGATGGAGCTCCTGTTCGACCCCAAGTTCACGACGCTGGCGGACCTGGTCACTCGCGACCTCAAGCAGGTCTCGCCTGAGACCGAAGTGCGGCAGACGAAGCTCTCGGTGAAAGACCCCTGGGACTTCGAAGAGGTCTACGGCGCGCTGCACGACTTCGCGCGGGGCTACCGCTTCGAGCCGGAACGCGAGGACTACCTCGTGCACATCACCACCGGCACGCACGTGGTGCAGATCTGTCTGTTCCTGCTGGCGGAGTCGCGGCACCTGCCGGCGCGCCTCATTCAGACTGGACCTCCGACGCGGAAGACGCCGGCGCCGTCGGGCAGCCGGACAGTCATCGACTTGAACCTCGGCCGGTACGACCGGCTCGCGTCGCGCTTTCGCGCCGAGACGACAGAGGCGCTGTCATTTCTCAAGAACGGCATCGTGACGAAGAACGCCCACTACAACGGCCTGATGGACGAGATGGAGCACGTCGCCCTGCGGACACGCGCGCCGATGCTGCTGCTGGGGCCGACGGGCGCTGGCAAGTCTCAGCTGGCGGTGCGCATTCACCAACTGAAGCGCGCGCGGAACCTGGTCGCGGGAGACCTGGTGCACGTCAACTGCGCGACGCTGCGCGGAGACCACGCGATGGCCACGCTGTTCGGCCACACGCGGGGAGCGTTCACCGGGGCAGCCCAGGCCCGCGAAGGGCTGCTGTTGCGGGCGAACGACGGGGTGCTGTTCCTCGATGAAATCGGTGAGCTTGGGCTCGATGAGCAGGCGATGCTGCTGCGCGCGCTCGAGGAGAAGGTGTTCTTTCCCGTCGGCGCCGACCGTGAGGTGCGCAGTGACTTCTTGTTGATCGCGGGGACCAACCGCGACCTGCACGAGGCCGTGGCAGCGGGCCGGTTCCGCGCGGACCTGCTGGCCCGAATCAACCTGTGGACTTTCGAGTTGCCGGGGTTGGCGGCGCGGCCGGAAGACCTCGCTCCGAACCTCGATTTCGAGACAGAACGTGCAGCAGCGGCCGTTGGCACCCAGGCGACCTGGAGCCGTGAAGCGCGCGAGCGGTACCTTGCCTTTGGCACCTCGGCTGAGGCGGACTGGCCCGGGAACTTCCGCGACTTGAACGCCTCCATCACCCGGCTCGTCACGCTCGCAGAGGGCGGGCGGATTACCACCGCGCTCGTGGAAGCGGAGCTCAAGCGGCTGCGGCTGCTCTGGCGCAAGCCGATGCGAGGCGACGGGCTCGAGGCGATGAAGCTCGACGCCTTCGACCGCGTGCAGCTCGCCGAGGTGGTGCGGGTCTGCGCGCAGTCGCGCTCGATCTCGGAGGCCGGGCGGAAGCTCTTCGCTCACTCGCGGACGAAGAAGCGATCGACGAATGATGCCGACCGGCTTCGGAAGTACCTAGCGCGGTTCGACCTCACGTTCGAAGGGCTGGGCTCTCGGCTGATGCGGATTATGGGCCTGGTCGTCCTCTGCGCAACGATGGCCTCGGCCCAGACGCGCGCAGAAGGTACGGTGATCGCCGGTGCGGCTGCGCTCTTTCCAGTCGACGGCCTCGGGGCGCAGACCGCGTTCGACGTGTTGCTCGAGCGGGGCTTCTCGTCCTCGCTGAGCGTGTCTGCCCGGCTCGTCGCGCAAGTGTTCGCGAACACGACCGGCGCTTTCGGATTTCAGGATCTGAGCAGCTCGGTGCGGGTGCAGTTCCGCCTTCCCTCGTGGGACTCCACCGCCGTCTATCTCGAGCTCTACCCTTTCGATGGGCGCAGGGTGCGGCCCAGTTTCGACTTCGCCAATGCGTGGGGGCAGCCGGTTCATGCTCCACCCGCTGGGCGTCAGCACCTGCAGGCTGTGCGACTTCTCGGGCTCGGCCGAGAACGCCTGCAGCGCGAACATCAGAATCACCCACCCGAATCGCGCTGGCTTCACCGGCGCCGACTACTACCTCGCGCTGCCGACTTTCAAGACGTATCCGACGGGCGGTCGTTCGACCGCGCGACGGAGGCACGCGCGTTGGAACCTCACCTGCCAATCGTCAGTCGTGCTGGTTCTGGCCCAGCTCGTACTGCCTGAACTTGGTGACGAAGGTGCGCAGCGGCATCGAGATCGCTTGCGCAGCCCGGGTCTGGTTCCAGCCGTTCGCCTTGAGCGATCGCAGCATCCGGCTCGTCTCGAGCTCGCGCACCTCGTCGGCGATCGGTCGAAAGCCGGTCGCCGGGTGTGCCTCGCCTTCGGGGACCCTCACCGGCTCGGGCCCCAGTCGCTCGTGTACGTGCCATGGCTCGATCGTGTCGTCGGCCACCGAGGCGGCGAAGAACTCCATCGCGTTCTTCAGTTCGCGCACGTTGCCGGGCCACGAATGCGCAAGCAACGCGGCCATCGCCGCCGCGCTCAGGCTCGGGGCCTCTCGCCCGGCCTGCCCGCTGGCCTCCTCGAGGAAGCGCCGGGCGAGAATAGGTAGCTCGCGGCTGCGCTCGCGCAGCGGTGGGATCACCATCGTCGTCCCCGACACGCGGAAGAACAGATCGCGGCGGAAGCGGCCGGCCTCGATGTCTTCGTTCAAGTCGCGGTGGGTGGCCGCGAGCAGCCGGACGTCAATCGGACGCTCGTCGGTGCCTCCCACCCGGGTGATTCGCTTCGTCTCGAGCGCCCGCAAAAGCTTGGCCTGAATTGCCAGCGACAGATCGCCCAGCTCGTCGAGGAACACCGTCCCGCCGCTCGCCGCCTCGAGCAGACCCACGCGGGTCGAGCTCGCTCCGGTGAAGGCGCCCTTCTCGTGCCCGAACAGCTCTGACTCGGCCAGGTTCTCGGGCAGCGCGGCGCAGTTGACCGTCACCAGGCGACCCGCCTTTCGTGGCGAGTAGCAGTGCAGCGCCGAGGCGAGCAGCTCTTTACCGGTGCCGGTCTCGCCGTGAATCAAGACGGGCAGCGCGGACCTCGCGAGCCGTTCGGCCAGCGCGAACAGCCTCACCATCACCGGATCAGCGACGACGACGCGGTGCGCACCCAGGCTCAGTAAACGAAAGTTGTCGGCCGCGCGCTTCACCTGCCCAACCTCGGCTGCGGTCGCCGCCTCGCGAGCGGTCGCGCCCAGCGCATCGACGTGGGCCCCATCGCCCGGTGCGTGCGCCACCCCGGCCCGAGCCTGGGGACAGACGGCCGCGAGCGCACGAACTGCCCGCTCGGCGAAGCGCTCGGCCGCTTCGGGCTCTGTTTCCGGCAGCAACAGCACCAACTGGTCGGCGAGGAAGCTGCCCACGTCGCTTCGCCGCAGCATGCCCACGAGCGCGGCGCCCACGCGCGCTTTGTCGGGCCGGGGTCCGAGCGCCAAGCTGACCAGCGACAGCGGCCTCACGAAGCGCAAGGCCCGCTCGAGCTCCTCTTCGAACCGCGGTCGAAACAGGCCCGGCTCGAGCAGCCCGGGAAAGGTGCCCGCCGGCTGCTCGGCATGAAACACCAGGGTGATGCCTCCGATGGTGACGACGTCGCCCGAGCGCAGCAGCTGGCCGCTGCCCACCCGGTCGTCGTTCACCTGCGTGCCGTTCTGACTCTCGAGGTCGGCGAGCATCACCGCCGCTGCGCGCACCGACAGCCGGGCATGGCTGCGCGAGATCGACGCGTCGTCGATGCGCAGATCTGCTGTCTCGCCGCGACCAATCAGCACGTCGCCCGTCGCTGGCAGCTCGAACATCCGGGTCGACTCGACCTCGAACACCAGCAGGTAATTGCGTGGGCTGCGGTCGCGGTTGGACCTCGGCAGCGCTCGGGCGTCGATCGTCTTCGCGGCGGTTGCATCGCTGGGCTGCTCGGACATTGGGGTCTGAAGGCTATTCGCGCGCGCGCCAAGCGTCGACCACGGCAAGCTGACGAACGCAGCGCGGCCCCGCCGTGAGAAAGTCGGCGCGGGCCGAGTCAGCCAGCCCGCGGGCGCGAGGCCCGGTGGCCAGCGCGCGGGCCAGCGCGAAGGACGTGATGCCGCGATCCATCGGATCGGTGTCGTCCGGCAGCCGAAGGGTGTGCGCCCTCTCGAGCAGCGCCAGTGCTTCGCCGGTGTTCCCCAGCTCGAAGCGAGCTGTGCCCAGCCCGGTGAGCGCGTCGGCCAGCAGCTGCCCGCTCGCGTCCGGCAGCGACTCGATGGTCGCCTTTGCTGCGAAGAACAGCGGCGCTGCCTCGGCAGCGCGGTTCAGGTCGAGCAGCAAGTAGCCGAGGTTGCACGACGCGAGCGCGGTGTCCGGGTGGTTCAAGCCCAGCGCCGCCCGCCGTTTCTTCAGCGCCTGCTCGAGCAGGGGCAGGGCCTCGTCGAACCGGCCGGCCGAGCGCAGAATGAGCCCGAGGGTGCTCTGCGATCGCGCCGCATTCTGGTGATCGGGTCCCACCGAGGCCGCGTACAGCTCGAACGATCGCTGGCCGGCGACGAGGCCTCCATCGATGTCGCCCTCCTCGCCGAGCGCCCACGCCAGGTTGTGCAGATCCACCGCCAGGTCGGGGTGATCGGCGCCCAGGCCTCGCGCGCGCAGCTGCAACGAGCGCCGCTGGCAGTCGACGGCTTCAGCGGTGCGGCCCATCGCCGAGTAGGAACTGCCCAGCAGGCTGACCGCTCGGCCCATCGCCAGCGGGTTGGGCGGCTCGACCCGCTCAGCCAGTTCCAGCGCCTGCTTCGCGCGCTCGGCCGCCTCAGCGAAGCGCCCCTGCCGGTAGAAGAGCGCCCCTTCGTAGGCGGCCAGTTGGGTGGCGATTGCGGGCAGCGGGCGGTGGCTGGTGATTGCATTGGCGTGTCGGGCGTAGAGCCAGCCCTGCTCCACCTTTCCCTCGTCGAACCCTGCGAGGTAGACGAGCAACGTCCAGGCGCGCGCCTCGACCTCGTCGTCACCGCCGGCCCGGGCCGCGAGCGCGCCGTCGTAGAGCGCCCGATGGGCAGTCGGGTAGTCGCCCTCTCCCTCGGCCAGGTTTCCGAGCGAGACCAGCGCCGCGGCGCGAACCGGCTCGTAGCCGGCGTCGAGTGCCTCCAGCGCCGCGCGCTTCGCCAGCGGCAACCCAGCGCTGTACTTGTTCGCCAGCGCGAGCGTCTCCGAGTCGGCCACCAGGGTCTGCAGTGCTTCGATCGCCTGCCGCCGCCCGGGGTCCGACGGAAGCGGCACCAACGACTTCAGCGACGAGACATCGGCGCAGCGGGCAACAGGGGTGAGCGCGAGGGCGGCGCGCGGAGCGTTGGCGATGACCTCGTCGTCCGGGGCGGCCAACAGCCCCGTCAACGACTGGAGTTCGATCAGCCGATGGCGCAAACATTCCATTCGCAGATCGAGGATCTCGCTCGACTGCTCGGCCCGCACCTTCGTCGCCTCGCACGTCTCTTTGTGCATCGTCGCCCACGCGGTGGCCCAGGCATCGAGGCTCGCGGCGACCGAGGTCCAGGTGCCCGCCGCCTGCGGCTTGCCGCTCCCCCGTAGGGCCTGCTGGATCTGAGCACGCCTTCCTTCGCCCCAGACGGGGTCGAGCTTGGCTGCTGCTCCGGTGCACGGGCTCTGGGCCGAGACCCGGGCGGTGGCGGTGCCGACGGCGATCGCCGCGATCGTCGCCACACTGATGGTCGCGGCGATCGCCCACCCACGGGCGCGGCGTCGGCGGGCAGCGATCGCCTCGAGCAGCGCGCGCATCGACGGCCACCGATCTTCGGGGTTCGGGCTCAAGCCGCGCAGGAGGATTTTCCGCAGCCCAGCGGGGACCCGCGTGCCAGCAGGCGCCGGTCGTACCGGCGCGACGGTCGCGTTGAGTCCCACCCCGCTCACTCCGTCTGGTTCTCCGTGCGGACGTTCTGCGTAGAGCGCCTCGTAGAGCGAGACGCAGAAGCTGAACTGATCGGCGCGCGCGTCGATGGGTCCGATTCGAAGCTGCTCGGGGGCGAGGTAGCCCGGCGTCCCCGCGACGGTGGTGACGAGCTGGGGTGTGGTGGCGGGAGGCGCCAGATCTGCCGAGAGGTCGGCCTTGCGCGCGATTGCGATCCCGAAGTCGGTGACGTGCGGCTCGCCGCCTTTTCCGACCAACACGTTCTCGGGCTTGAAGTCGCGGTGAATCAGGCCCGCCTCGTGGGCCGCAGCGAGGCCTTCTCCGGCCTGGTCGAAGATCTCGAGGATCTGCGCGCGCGGGCGCGGTGCCTCGGCCAGCCACGCGCGCAGCGTCAAGCCATCGATCAGCTCCATCGCGACGAAGAGCTTTCCGCCCTCTTCGCCCACCTCGTGCACGGTGACGACGTTGCGGTGGGCCAGACGCGCCATCGCGCGGGCCTCTCGCAGCAGCAATTCGCGCGCTTCGTGCGCGCCGCCGATGCGCAGCAGCTTCAGCGCGACGCGGCGATCGAGGGTCCAGTCGTGCGCGGCATAGACCACGCCCATTCCGCCCGAGCCGAGCACCCGTTGGATGATGTAGCGGCCGAGGCGATCTCCAGGGGCGAGGTCCAGGGCCTCGGCGTCGGCCCTCGCGCGCAGCGGCCCTCTCGCGGTGGGGATCAGCGCGGCCACGATGCCCTCGCACCTCGCGCAGGTCGCGACGTGGCCCTCGAGTTCGGGTGGGCCGACGACCCGTTGTTGGTGAACGACCAGCTCGTTCAGCGCTTCGCGAGAAGGGCAGCTCATCCGTCTCAAGCTAGCAGGCAGCCGTGGCCCTTCAAGCCGCTCGAGGCAAACGCGAATTCGGCGCGCCGTTTCGGCGTGATCTTGTCGTCCAGGCCTGCAACCCAGTTGTGTGACTGGCCCTTCGCCGGGCACGCCTGTTGCTGAATCGGCTGTTCATGAACCTGCCCATTCTGGTGACGATCGTCGGTGTGCTGTTGGTTGCTTTGGGGTGCTCGCCCGCAACCGGCTCGACGGGCGGAGGCTCGGGAGGAGAGGGGGGCGGCGGAATCGGCGGAGGAGCGGGCGGGGCCGGGGCCGGGGTCGGTGGGGGAAGCGGAGTCGGGGGCGGCGTGGGCGCCGGCGGCGGCGTGGGCGCCGGGGGCGGCGGAGGAGCAGGAGTCGGCGGGGGGAGCGCGGGCCTGGGCTGTCCTGCCTACAGCGCAGGCGACCCGACCCACCACGCGTTTGGCCAGGAATCGGCGACGGCGATCATCACCGCGGATCAGACCTGGCAGACCGACCACGTCTACTTCGTGTTGTCGCTCTTCGAGATCAAAGGCTGCACCCTGACGATCAACGCAGGGGCGCGCGTCTGCCTTGCGCCGGGCAACGGGGTGGCTCCGACCATCACCGTCTCGGGCATGGGAGCGAACGAAGGCAAGGTGTTCATCAACGGCACGACGCAGCGGCCGGTGATCTTCGATCGTGCCACGCCGGGCGACGCATACTCGGGGTTCCTCTTCAGCGGGCCGTCGGATGCGCGCTTCGAACACGTGGTGTTCCGAAACGGAGGGGTGGGCGGCCTGGGGGCCCTGCGCTTCGGGGCCAACCATTCGCGCGCGGCGGTGCTGCGCGACGTCCACCTCGAGGGCTTCTACAAGACGGCGCTTAACCTGCAGAACCCGACCGGGCTGTCGAGCGACTCGACGCTCTTCCTCGACTCGCAGCAGGCCAGCAGCACCGAGCCAATCATCGTGACGGCGATCGTGGCGGCGACGACGCTGACGCCCGCGACGACGCGCATCGCGCCCGGCATCGCGGTGGGCTCTCGCGCGATTCGCTTCGTCGACCACACGGTTGAGAAGGACCTCACGCTCTCAGGCACCCTCAACGCCGACTACTTCATGCAGACCGGAGACTTGATTGTGCGAAGGACAGACCCCCTGAGCGCGATCCCGACGTTGACTCTCGAAGCAGGCGCACGCGTTCGTTTCGGCGACGGTCAGTTGGTGGTCGGCAACGTCGGCGCTGGGAGCGAGGGGAACCTCACGGTCAACGGCGTGGCTGCGAATCCGGCCGTGTTGACGAGCGCGAGCGCGACTGCCGCGCGCGGGCAATGGAATGGCGTGATGCTCTACGTCGGTGGGCTTGGCACGACGACGCTTCGCAACCTGCGCATCGAGAATGCGGGCGGCAACACGGGTGCCAACCTCTCCAACTGCCGCAGCCCAAACCCGCTCAATGCGGCGCTGAAGCTGAGGCCGATTCAGAGCGTCTCGTACCCCGGGCCGACGATCGAGAACCTCGTGGTCGTGCGGTCGGGCGGAGACGGCCTCGCGTTCGGCTGCGCGCCCGCGGGCTGCCTCACCACCGACTACGCCGCGGCGCTCACTGGCTCTGACAACGCTGGACCGCTGCTGCGCCCGCTGGGCTGCAACTGAAACGCCGTTCGACCCTGGAGGTGCACGTGGGCTGGCTGTGACTTTCGGCACATTCACCCCACCCTTCACGTCGGCACTCTGGCCCCATGAGATCTTCGATCGAGACTTCTTCCGGGCCGCTGTTCACGGCGCCCACCCCCGCCTTCTACAAAGAGATGAAGCGCCGCGTAGACGCATGGTTCGTCGCCCGAGGAGTGCCGCGCCACGGCGGCCCACGCGCGCTGATGAAGGCCGGCGGATTCATGGCAGGCGCCATCCTCTGCTACGCGCTGGTGCTCGGCGAAGTGACGGGCAAGCCTGGGCTGTGGCTGCTGGCGATGACACAGGGCACTTTCATGTTTCTCTTCGCGATGAACTCCGCGCACGACGCGACCCACAACGCGCTCGTGGGAAGCCGGAAGCTCAATCGCCTGCTGTGGTTCTGCTGGGACCTGGTCGGCATCAGCTCGTGGACGACCAACCTGAACCACCTGCGCTCGCACCATGTCGCCCCGAACATTCACGAGTTGGATATCGCGGTCGGCAACGAAGTGGCGCCGCTGCTGCGCCTTCACCCCGAGGCGCCGCACAGCTGGTGGCACCGCTTCCAGCACATCTACTTTCCGGTCGCCTACGCGCTGGGCACGCTGCACAAGTGGTTCCTCGTCGACATCTTCGAGCTCAAGCGAAACAGCTTCGGCAACCGCAAGGGCCACCCCGAAGCGCCGCGCCAGTTGGTGCTGATGGTCAGCTTCAAGGTCTTCGTCTTCACCTATGCGCTGGGTGTGCCAATGGTCTTCATGAGCCTCGCGTGGTGGGAGATCCTGATTGGCTTCGTCTCGATGCATGTCGTACCGGGGACGATCATCGCGCTCACCTTCCAGGTCACCCATATCTCAGACGGCATCGACTTCCCCTCGCTGCGCGCCGACGGCCGGGTCGAAGGCTCTCGCGCGCTGCACAACATGCACACCAACACGGACCTGATGCCCGACAACCGTCTGCTCAACTGGATCACGGGCGGCATCAGCATCCACCTCACGCACCACCTTTTCCCTGAAGTGTCGCACCGCTACCTGCCGGACCTCGCGGTGATCGTCGAACAGGTCGCGCGCGAGTACGGCGTTCCGTACCGCAAGCACCGCACCCTTTGGGCAGCGCTGAGCGCCCACGTCCGCGCGCTGCACCGCTTCTCGCTGCCACCGGCCGAGCGAGAGCGGCTACCGCAGCCGGCCTTTCGCGTCTGAAGAGATCTGCTGGGCCCCCAGCCGCGCGATCGCCATGATCGTCAGCTGGGGGTTGGTGCCGAGGTTGCTGGGAAACAGGCTGCTGTCGAGCACCCACAGCCGCTCGAGCTCATGGGCTTGAAAGTCGAGGCCGATCACCGAGCCCTTCGGCTCTGGGCCAATCCTCGCAGCGCCGAACAGGTGGGTCGCAATCAGGTTGTAGGCGCGCGGATCCACCGACGCGTCGTCCCAGCGGTGAAGCTCGTCGGCCGAGCGCAGCGACGCCGGCATCCCGTGGACGCCGGGCCAGACCTCGAGCGCGCCGACCTCGAACATCATCTGGGTCAGCACCTTCAGGCCGGTGCGGATCCGTTCCATGTCCAGGCGCGTCGGTGTGTAAAAGACCTGATCGCCGCCGAGGAAGCCCTTCACCGAGCCATTCGCTTCGCCGCGCAGCGCGACGGCCCACGCCATGAGGTGATCGAAGTTCTCGAGGTGGCGGGTGAGGGTGTGGCCTGCTCCTGCGATGTTCATCGCCATCAACTCTGGCTGAAGCGACACCGACTCGAGCTTGAAGCGGTGGCTCTTGGCGAAGTGCATGCTGTTGAAGCCCTGGGTCGCGCCGAACTCCTGCCGAATCGGGCGGTCGAACCTGCCACCGATGCTGACCCCGGGGTGAACCTGGAAGTACTGACCGAGCGCCGGGGAACGCACACTGCTGCGCCGCAACAGGTTCGGCGTTTGAACTGCGCTCGCGCAGACGACGACTCCCTTGCGCGCCAGCACCGTGAGTGTAGGCGCCGCGCCCGACTTGAACCGGGCGACGACGCCGGTCGCGCGGCCTTCGTGGCTGACGATCCGCTCGACCCGCGCGCTGCTGTAGAGCCGGGCGCCGGCGCGCAAGGCATCGGGGATGAAGGTGACTCCCATTCCAAGCTTCTTTCCTTCTCTGCAGCCAGTCAGACAGCCCGCGCTCCCGACGCAGCCCGACTCGAAGCGCGGAACCGGCTCCGCCACCACCCCAAGGCGTCTGGCCGCTTCCCCAAACAGGCGGTTCTGTTCGCCGAGCACCGCGGCTGCCACCGGCCGGACCTTGAGCGCCTTCTCGAGCGCCTCGAAGTGCGGCTCGAGCGCGCGCGGACCCAGGGTGCCCGCGAGACGATGGTCGCGATCCCAGGTCTCGAGCAGTTCGTCGGATGCACGCAGCGCGATCGCCGAGTTCACCGTCGTCGTCCCGCCGACGTTGCTGCCCTGCATCAGGATGAGGTTCGAGCGGCCGAACGTGACCTGCGCACCTCCGCCTCGAAACAGGGTGCGCATCCCGTGGGCGAGGCTGGGCTGCATCGTGCGGGTGCGAATCCACGGACCCTCTTCGAGGATCACCACGTCGTGTCCCGCCGCAGTGAGCGTCGCAGCCGCGACCGCGCCCGAGGCGCCCGAGCCGATCACCACGAAGTCGGCGATTGCGGTGGATGCTGCGCTGGCGTGCCTTCCGTCGACCCATGCCCCTTCCGGCAAGGCCTCGATGTCGTCTGCGAACTGCGGCAGCGCGGTCATCAACGTCCCCCCTTTCGTGCGTCGGCGGCGCACGCCATCGCACCAATCGCTTTGAGCAACGTGAAGAAGGAACGGAACACGTAGACGTCCGAGGTGGCGAAGGCGTCGAGCACCCGCAGCCTGTCAGTGGCGATCAGGTGGCTGAACAGCGCCGGTCGCCGTAACAGGAAGACGGGAGAAACCGTCACTACCGCGACCGCAGCACGCAGACCCAAGCCCGAAGCGGCCGGCATTGCGGCGAGGTGCTCGCGGAGGAAGCGCTCGAGGTCGACGCCCGCACAGGTGGGGAACAGCGTCTCGAAGACTGAGCGGGTCCAGGCCTGTTCGAGCCGGCTGGCGTGGAGAGGTCGAATCATCGGGCCAGAGTATGGGGCTGCCCACAGCTGCGCATGAGCCAATCGCTACCATTGAGTAGCCACGCCGCAGCACGCCGATTCAGCGCGGTTCACGCCGTCTCAGCGCTTCGAGAACCCTCGCGCGCTGCTCGATCGGCGCCGACGGGCCGATGTATTTCGCCCCAGGTGATTGACGGCGCTCCTGCGCGAGCTCTCGAAGCGAATCAACCAGTGACTACTCTTTGTTGATCAGCTGCCTGAACAACCCGAGCGCGGACTTGCCGAGCACGTCGCCGAGCCCGACCTTGCCGGGGACGGCGGGCGGCTCCCAGCTGCCGGGAATCTGCCCATCGACGAAGAGCGACTTCGCGTCGTCGAGGGTGAAGTAGCGGCTGCCGTCGGCGGCGCGGCGTCCGAAGACCTCCATCACGATCGCGAACTCGGTCTGGCCGGTGACGCGGCCGCGGAACCCGGGATCCTCTTTGGCGAAGTGCTCATTCGCGTCGGCCATGTCCTTCGGGGTCAGGGTCTTGCCGTCCTTCGAGAAGGACTTGAGGACGTCGAACCGTTCGGGGTGGACGCCGTTCGAGCGGATGCCGGTGCTGCCAGTGTGGTCGAGGTTCGAGCCGTTCAACTTGAAGAGGTTGAACTGGCCGGGGATGGAGTCCGTCTTGTCGGCGCCGTTGGTGAGCACCTTGCGGACAGTGGAGCTGGGGCCGATCTGACTCAGCGCGCGCTCGAGGTCCGGGATCTTCACCGTGCCGTCCTTCTCGGTCTTCAGCAGGCCAGCCTGGAACATGCCAGCGAGCGCGGGGCACGGGATCTTCTTTGCGAGGGCGGCCTTCTCTTCCGCGGAGAACGGGCTCTCGACCTTGTTCGCAGCGACGTAGCCGTGGCTCGCTCCCTCGATGTCACCCACCGGGCGGGCTCCCGCATCCATGAACCCGCTGGTGGGGCGCGACGCGGCGCCGGCAATCGGCGCAGGCGCGGCAGCAGCAGGCTGCGCGGCAGACTTCACCGGGGGAGACACGACGGGGCCGTCATTGCGAATCTTCATGGCCCGTCGATCTAGCAGATCTCTCGCGCTGGAGTCGGTGCAGGACCTCAGCGTCACTGAGGGCCCACCTCCGGACAATCGATTGGCTTGCCCGAGCGAGGGGAAGGACAAGTCTCTGCATGATCCAGCCACTTTCCTCGCGCGAGACTTCGGTTCGATGGGGCACGCTGCTTCTGGCGCTGACGCTCGCGGCCTATGCCCTGGCCACGACGGTTGGGCGCCGCGACAGCTTCAGCCCGCTCAACCTCGCGCTGCTGTTGGCCGCAGGATTGGGACTTGCGTTGTTCGTGCTCGCCGAATCGAAGGCGGCGTTCCCGCTGGTCCGTCTGGCGATGTTCAGTGATTCGGGGCTGTGCTCGAGCCTCGCGATGAGCGCGCTCGTCTCGACGGTGATGATGGCGACGCTGGTCGTCGGGCCATTCTACCTGGCGCGCGGGCTCGGGCTCGAGGCGGTGTTCGTCGGGCTGGTCTTGTCGGTCGGCCCCCTGGTCGTCGCGCTCACCGGGGTGCCAGCCGGGCGGCTGCGTCGTTCTTTCCATGATGCCAACGGCGCTCGGGGTCCCCGGCTACATTGGGCCCATCGTGGTCTTGACCGTCAGCTATGCGTTATTCCAGACAGCGAACAACACCAGCGTCATGGCCGAGGTCGCCGCGGATCAGCGCGGGGTCATTTCCGGGCTGCTCAACCTGTCGCGCAATCTCGGCCTCATCACCGGCGGCGCGGTGTTCTCGCGTTTCGAGGACCTCGCGACGGGGATGCGGGCGACGTTCGGGGTCGCCGCCCTGCTGATCTTCGCCGCGCTCGCGATCGCTGCGGGTCGGAAGGGATAGATGGAGATTCATCAGCTGAAGACGTTTGTCGCTGTCGCGCGCGAAGGGAGCATCACCCGCGCTTCCGAGCTGACTGCATCTGAGTCAGCCGGCGGTGAGCGCGCACATCAAGGCGATGGAGGACACACTGGGCCTGACGTTGTTCGAGCGCACGCCGAAGGGCATGAGCCTGACCGGCGATGGGCAACGGCTGTTCGCCAGGGCGGAGCAGACGCTCGCTGCCCACCGCGCCCTGCTCGAGGAAGCCGCGCGGATCAAAGGGCGCGTGTCCGGGAAGCTTCGGCTCGGTACGGCGAGCACCTCGAGCGCCGAAGCGCTGGGCCGGCTGCTCACCGTTCTTTCCGAGCGATATCCGGAGGTCGAGGTGGCGCTCCAGCACGTCACTTCTTCCGACCTGGTCGATGGCATTCGCAGCGGGACTCTGGACGCGGGCTTCTACAACGAGGCCGGAGATCCCGGCGCAGAGGTGACAAGCATTGAGGTCGGGCGGCTCGACATCTATCTGGCGGCGCCTCTGGGAATCGTCGGAACGCGGCTCGGTTCTCGCCAGCCGTTGCCTTCCCAATGGCGGCCTGAGCCCTTGACCACGACGCAGCGACTGCGATCGACCGCCTATTCCCGAGTGACGGTGTGGTCGAGAAGGTCGTCGGTCACTTCGAACACAGACTCGTCGAAGGTCTGCTCGATGCAGCTGCGCATTCGTGCGAACGCCGGTGCGTTCACCGAGGGACGAAGCCTCGCGTTCTCTCGGTGCTCCGCGGAAGGCCACTGGGCGTAGGCGACCCAGGTTCCGTCTTTGGCTTTGTGCAACCGCGAACCCAGGGCACCGTGCGTGTCGCGGATCAAGTGCGTGACTTCTCGCCACGCCGCTCGAAACTCCTCTTCGCTGCCTTCACGAAGCTTCCAGCGATAGAGAATTGCGATCATGCCCACGTCTCTACAGCAAGTGGGCCGCAGGCCGAGCTTCGATGCGGCCGAGGTGCGCGCGTCGCTGCACGACGTCACCCGCAGCCGGCTCGTCGCGCTCGGAGCAGAGGTTGGCAGCGCGACGCAGCTCGAAGGCCACGTCGCGCTTCGGCGTGGGAACTGGCGGCGCTGTCGGCGGAGGCAACGCCGGAACAGCGCCGCCCTTCAGTCCTGCTCGATCTCGGCGTTCCAGGTGGCGAGAGCGGCCTCGAGCTTCTGGCGGCGGAGGTTCTCGACCGCGGTCTTGAGCGGGTTCTCGGCGAGGTTGAACTGCTTGCTGAACGAGGCGACGAACGCCTTCTCGCTCGCGTCGTAGTCGCCGTCGACGAAGAACGCGTCGGCAACGAGCAGGCAGGCGAGCTTCAGCGCAGCCGGCCGCTTCGCCAGGGTGGCGATCGCGTCGGGCAGCGCGAGCTCTTTGACTTCCGGGACGCCGAGCTTCTGGGCCGCCGCGCTCATCGCGCTCGCTTCCTCGGGTGACAGCACGCCATCGGAAAGCGCGACCGCGTTCATCAGCGCCAACACCGCCCGCTTCTCGTCATCTGCCAGGCGGCCGGCCCTGGAGGTCAGGACTGCGTTCGCGAGGCGCTGGACGAGGCGGGTTGCCAGATTGGACATTCGCTGGGTCTACCACCCGCTTCAGGGAAACTCCTGTCAGGTTTGAGGACATCCTGACCGGGGAGTCAGCCGGCGGCGCCGGTCACGGTGATCATCGGCGTGCGCTGGTCGAAGGCAGGTCGTTCGAGCTGGTCGAGCATCCAGTGCGCAACGTCGGCCCGTGAGATCGTCGCCCGCCCGGTGAACCCCGTCGCGAGCACAGCCTTGCCAGTCAGTGGGCCGTCGGTGAGGCCGGTGGGCCGGCAGATGCAGACTTCCAGTCCGCTCGCGAGCAACCCGGCCTCCATCCGTGCCAGCTCTGCATAGGCGTGGCGAATTGAAGTGGCCTTGATGAAGAGGCGAAACGCGAGAGGGACCATGGCCTCGCTGTCTCCGACGCCGCCGGCGCCCTGAATTGCGCGGGTCAGAAACCCGGCATCGGTGAGGTCGCCGCGGAGCACCTCGACCCCAGGCGGGGCCTGGTAGCTGCACCAGCTGAACTCCACAGCCGCCACTCGCGCCGAGAATGCTGAGCTTCACGAACGCCGTCTATCAGCCCGCGCCACGAACACCGAGTGTTCTGGCGGTCGATGGGCCGATCGCGCGACTGCGTTTTCAGTTGCAGGGACTGCGCAGCGCCGGCCAGGGTGCAGACCGCGCCGGTGTATGCATCGCCCCCGCATACGTCGACGCAGTGGAAGGCGGCCGGAGCGCCCTGGCAGGCGCACAGCGCCCCGGCCTCACAGACGTAGCCTCCATCGGAGCAGCTGGCCGAGCCGACCCGGGCGTTTGTGCTGCCGCAGCAATCGGGTCCGCCGAAGGGCAGGGAGCAGCTCACCAGAGCGGCGATGCCCGCGTCGACGGTGCCCGCATCCGCTGAGATCCCGATCACGGTCACCGGTGGCTTGTCGATCGGCCGCAGCCCGATTGAACGGCCACAGCCCGCCACCAGCAGTACGAGCAGGACAAGTAGAGAGGTTCGCATCACCGGGCGTTGTGCAACCGAAAGACCACCGCGAAAGGCCACGATCCGGAGGCTCCACGCCCTCGGATAGCGGAACGTTCTCCGCGTCCCGCAGGTCCGAGTCGGCGACGGGCTTGCCCTTCCCCTTCCTTTTCTCCCCTACCGCGGCGTTGCCCTTCGCATCACGGAGGGGGCGCTCGACGGTGATGGTGCGGTACCCGAACTCCTCGTTCTTGAAGATGCGGCTGATCGGCACCTCGTCGCGAGTCACCTTCTTGAACTCGCCGAAGATGCGGGTGATGTCTTCGATGTGCTCGGGGCTCAACTCCTTGCGCTTGCTGCCCAAGCTCTTCCGCATTTTCTGGAAGAACCCGCTCGCATCGACGAGTTGCACCTTGCCCTTGCTGTCCGACGTCTTCCTCGCGGACCTGCCCGGCTTCCTCAACTTCGCCTTCGACACCAGAAGCCCCGCCGCGGTCTGGCTCGTTGGACTCCCTCGTCTCGCTCAGCGTCTGCAGGTCCATGCGCCGCTGGCCACTCGCATCGCGGCGCAGGTGCACCTCTCTCCGCTCGAGCGCGACGACTTCAAGGCCCTCGTCGAGCACGGCATCAGCGCCGCTGGCTCGCGCGAGAAGCTGCTCACCGACTCCGCCATCGAGCTGCTGTTCCGCGTCTCCCGCGGCATCCCGCGCATCGCCTCTCGACTCCTCCGCGCGGGGCTGAAGCAGGCCCACGGGGAGGAATCAGAACGTGGTCGACGATGTCGCCCTCAAGGCCGCTGTCGAGACCCTCACTGTCCTCGACGAGGTGAAGTCGTGAGACAGCTCCGACTTCGACTGCCCACCCCACCGCTGCTCGAACGCGCTCCCGAGTTGGCTCCGCTGGCGATCCTCGAGACCGCGCTCTCCGCCTCGGAGGCCGCGATCCTTGCCTCCTACGCCGGGCTCTACAACGGCGCGTTCGGCAATCTGCTGCTCGAGAAGTGGGGGACAGGTGAGGGACATGATTTCGGACAAAAAAAGGGGCACCAAGCGCCCGGCCAGCACCCCGTATTGGCTTAGCTTTTCAGTGGCGGCGATGGGCGAGCGCGCCGAGTGCGTGATGCTGAACAAGGGGCCGCACGTGCTCGAGGCCCTCCGCCTGCTCAACGACATCCTGGTGCGCATGCAGGGCCACACGGGCCCGGTGCTGCGCGAGCTGAAGATGGCGCGCGATGGGTTGGACGTGCTCGACGGCTTCAAGCAGGAAGACTGAAGGCCGCTCAGCTGTCGATGATCCGCACCTGGGCCTGCTCGTCGGCGCCCTGAGAGATCCGCAGCAGCTCGAACACGACGGAGCCGAACACGTCGCGCAGCGTGTGTGGGCTGCCGCCGACGATCGCGGGGACTCCGCCGCCGGCGGTCGCCAGCTCGGTCTGGGTGGTCTTGGAGTCAGGCGTCCAGGAGACCTCGGTGACGGCGCGGGCGGGCAGGTAGACGCCCTCGCGGCTGCCGAGCGCGTCGGTCAGCCGCAGCACGTTGGACAGGCGCTCCCCGCCCAGGTGGTGCTGCACGCAGTCGCGCAGCAGCGGCCAGCTGATCCACCGATGCTCGCTTGAACCGCTGGGTCCGACGAAGGTCAGGCTCATGTGGGGGCGAGTCTACCGCGGGGCCGCGGTCGAGGGCTCAAGCATCTGGGTCAGGCTGCGGTCGTCACTGCCGACGCCGGCTTCGCTTCCAGCGCCGTCAGCCGGACCCTCAGTCGATCGCGGAAGTCTTCGAAGGGAAACAGATCGACTTCGGCCGAGGTCTTCTTCCCGTCCTCGGAGTATTCGAACGGGTCGTCGATGTCTCGAATCAGCCGGATCATGTAGACGAAGATCAAGGTGACGAAGGGCACCAGGATCACCTCGGCGAGGAAGGTCTTGAACTTCGCGAGCATCAGCAACGCCAGCACCAGTGCCGCGAGGGTCTCGAGCAGCGCGTACCCGGCGGGCAGGAACCCGGTGCGCGAGATGACCTGGATCCGGGTGCAGGTGTTGCGCAGCTTCTTGAGCTCTCCCAGCCCGTAGCTGGCCTGGTAGGCGAGGCCCTCGCGCTCCAGGCGCTGGACCACGGTGGCGAGGTTGGTCAGCTCGGTGCACATCTGCGGGTAGGTGGCCTTGCGCATCAGCCAGTCGCGAATCGTCTCGGTCGTCTTGTGCACCGCGCCCTTCATCGTCAGGGCCGACAGCTGCGGCTTGGCGACTGCGACCTGATCGAGCAGGTCTTCGATCGCCTCGAGGTTTCCGGCCAGCTCACCGGGCAGCTTCTCGCTCTCTTTGTAGTCGGCCATCGTGCCGGCGAGCATGAAGCCGATCAGGAAGACTCCGCCGGTGAGCACCAGGCCCACGTCGGAGAACTCGATCACGCCCTCGAAGTCGAACACGCGCTCGATGATCAGCTTCACGCCGAGCGCCGCGAGCACCATTGGCAGCGTCGTCACCATCAGCTTCCATTTCATCCACATCGCGTGTCCCCTTCCGACCAGCTCGAGCCACGGACCATAGAGCAGCTCATCCGTCCCGCTCGAAGCAAAAGGCGTAGGGTAGGGGCCCGATCAGTCACTCACCCGACTGACCAAGCCCGATGGCGGCGCCCCGGCAGCGGCGGCGAATACCACCGACCAAGTGGCGACGGGGCTGGCTCCCGCGACCCAGTATTTCTTTCGGGTGCGGGCGGCGAGAAGGTGAGGACAATCGAACCGCCAATCAGCGCGGCTGGGAAGCGGGCTGACTCTGAGGTAGTCGAAGCGACTATCGTTGATGGGTGCGTCAAAAATTTGAGGGGCGATGAATAGAAGCGCGTGCGTG
>Ga0209181_10000141_pt1 | contig 126727 bp, 90 predicted proteins | sample MAT05_FD_187208 | JGI IMG/M metagenome (GOLD analysis project Ga0209181, IMG submission 187208) | Freshwater microbial communities from Lake Fryxell liftoff mats and glacier meltwater in Antarctica - MAT-05 (SPAdes) (version 2) | ecosystem: Environmental > Aquatic > Freshwater > Ice > Liftoff...
ACAAAAGTCCGTGGAGATGTACGTCGGGTCGTTCACGCCCGACGATGCCGCAGAACACACTACGGGAGTACGGGAGCAAAAGCAAAAGAGCCTCGTAGAGCGGATTTTTTTGAAACACAAAAGCGACAAAAGAACACAAAAGTCCGTAGAGATGTACGTCGGGTCGTTCACGCCCGACGATGCCGCAGAACACACTACGGGAGTACGGGAGCAAAAGCAAAAGAGCCTCGTAGAGCGATTTTTTGAAACACAAAAGCGACAAAAGAACACAAAAGTCCGTAGAGATGTACGTCGGGTCGTCCACGCCCGACGAAAAGAGGCGATGATTTTGCAATCAACGCCTCCGTTCATGCTAAATATTTTAATACAATTAACGCTATTTTTTTGTAAATGAATACAGTCCAGTACTACTCTACAAAATATTTACCTGCTGGGTTTTGCGCCGACTTTCCAATTTGACGGGCAGTAGCACGATCAGAATGCCATTGTCATAGCGGGCAGTGATGAGGTCGGTATCAATGGTATCATCCAATTGGAAAGAGCGCTCAAAACTTCCGGCATAAAATTCCCGGCGGGTCCATTTGGGCGTAGAGGTTTTTTGTTCCTCTCCTTTAAAAGCGATGGTCAGCTCTAAGCCGCTTAATCCGATGGTAAAGTCTTCCCGGCTTTTACCGGGCATATACAGTTCCAATTCGTACAGATCATCTTTTTGGATGACATTGACGGGGGCCTGGAAAGCAGAACCCTGATTAAATTCGGGGCGACGGAATTTTCCAAAATATTGTTGATATGGGTGATGTGGGCGAAAGCCCATGTTGTGGCCGCTGTGTGCGGCTTGTGAACGATAACACATAATGTTAAGTGTGGATTTGAATGCGTGAATTTGTGTAAGTAGTGACCGGTTATTCATTCCGATAATCATTAAGGAACGGTGTCAAAATAAAGTATCAATCTTATCTGATTCCTTTTCACTCAAATTGCCCATCTTTTTGTTTAAATAGCCCCACTATTAGCCCAAAAAGATCGTTATTTGAGCAAAAACTAATCTACCTAAGTTTAGTACTTTATGCTGATACCGTTCCTAAACCAATAACCAGCAACTACTTATCTGATTTCAATAATGGCGGTTTGCGGTGGCCTGGCTGCATATTGGAAGGCAGAAGGCATCTGTTGTGCATATCCAAAAATATTTTCCGGTGCCTGATGTGGTGCATATCGCCAGTCGTTGCGATGTGCCTGATAACCGGCTGCCGAATGGTTTCGGCGGGCATAGCGCCCGGCCATCCGAATAAAAAACCCGACAATCAGGAAGAAAAAGATAACGCGTATTACAAAAAAGAGCAAAAAAAGCCCTGCTACAGCCATCATACCAATGAAGGCTGTACGAAAAAGTGTTCGTACCATAGTTTAAAAAAAGTGTGAAGTGAGGTAGTTGAATGGGGGTAAAATACTGCTGTTTTAGGCGTATAATCAACCCTGTTTGTTTCAACTATTTATATAAGAAGACGTATCAGCGAGAAAATTACTTTAAAAAATTTCAACAATTTTTATCATTATCTGATCCCATCCATTTTTTGCGCATATTAGTCCGTTCTTCATCGGTCATGGTTTCCCATTTTTCACGCCAGTAGCCAGGTTTGTGCCGGTTTCCATTGAATTTGCGGGCAGACCCGGGTGTTTTAATACCGCCAAAGAGTATCCTGCACAATACCAACAGGCCCATTGCTTGCCAGTAATTGACGGGCTTTGCAGTGGTCACTTCGGGAAGAATCGAATTCCACAGCATCATAATAACGTATCCGGTCAGAAAAAAAAGACCAATAAAAACCAGCGGAAAAAATTTGTATCGCATGAGTGATGGTTGATTTGCTGTATGGTTATATTGCTATATTGCTGAATGCCCTCAATTCTTCATTTCCTCAGTTCTTCATTTCCTCATTTCCTCAATTCTTCAATTCCTCAGTTCTTCAATTCTTCAGTTCCTCAATTCCTCAATTCTTCAGTTCCTCAATTCTTCATCATAAAAAGCGCTGAGGCGTTGTCGCAAGTGTTGAACGGCATAGCGTTTTCTGGAAATAATGGTTTTTAAATTTTCACCCGAATCGTCGGCAATTTCCTGGAGTGTTTTGTCTTCTAATTCATTGAGGATAAATACCTTTCGTTGTTTTTCGGGCAATTCGTCTAATGCAGTAAACAATTCTTCCCAAAACATATTTCGCATATATTCATCTTCGGGCGTTTCCGGCGTGGATAAAAGCATTTCACGAAACAACGGCACATCATTTTCATCTGTCAACCGATAATTTTCGAGCGCTTCAGGTTTTTTCTTTCGGGTAGTGTCAATAATTCTGTTGCGGGCTACCCGATACAACCACCCGCTGACACTTTCTACCGCTTCCAAATCGGCTAAATTGCTCAATTGAAACCACACTTCCTGTAATATATCTTCCGCATCTTCTTTTGAGGATACACGACTGCGCACAAAACTAAACAGTTGTTTGCCGTAATGTTCTATGGTCTGGATGATATTGTTGGATGGTGATGCCATGCTGTGTAATATACTATGGAAGACGAAGCACTGACAAAAATACTTTAAAAAATACAGTCAAAGGTACAAATTAATTACTTTTGCCGCACAATAAATAGGTAATTGAAATTAATTACTGTTTTAAATTACAATAATTACCTTATTATCAATGGTTTGCGATATTTTTGACAGCCAGATGCTTAGCCAGAAATCTGATTTTGCTTTTCACCATCTTATCAATATACATGAAACCCTCAGTTCATACAGTAAAAGTCAATTTTCGCGGAGGTATCATTCCTCCTGATACATTGCTCCATATTGTTAAGGCCGCTCGCAAGGCGTTGGTCGCCAGGATAAGCTTTGGTTTGCGTCAACAATTGCTGATGGAAATCCATACGGAGGATCATCCGATTTTAATGGCATCTTTGGATGCTTTGGGTGTACGGTATGAAACAGATACCGATCGCTACCCCAATATCATCAGTTCTTATCCGGCAGAAGATGTTTTTATTGGCCATACCTGGCTCAGTGAAACCGTGTATCAGGAACTTTTTGAAAAGATGGATGATGAGGCACTGCTAAAAATAAATATCAGCAACAGCAATCAAAGTTTTACGCCATTTCTGACGGGGAACATCAACTGGGTCGCGGCAGAAGCAGAACATTTTTGGCATGTATTTATCCGTTTTCCTAAAACCAATACCGTGTATGAATGGAATCGTTTGGTATCTACCAACGACTTGCCCCGTATGAGCCGCCACATTGAGCAGATTATTCTCGAACACAAGAATCAGTTTTATGATCAGCCGACTGCCGACGGCAAAACCTTGTTTGAAATGGTGCAGACAGTGGATTACACTACTCAGCCAGCACCCGGAAAAGCTATTTTGCCTACTTTCAACCTGCCCTATTATGAAGGCTTCAACCGCTACAATGACCAGTATTGGCTGGGTATTTCCCGACGCGATGAAAATTTTTCTTTCAAACTGCTACACGATATTGCTCAATTATGCATAGATACTAAGGTACAACAACTATGCTGCACGCCGTGGAAAACCATGATTATTAAAGGCATTTCAGAAAAAGATCGCACAAAATGGACCAGATTGCTCTCCAACCACCTGATAAACACTCGTCATGCTGCCAATGAACTCAACTTTCAGGTGGAAGACAATAGTTACGACGCACGTTTGCTAAAAGATAAATTGGTCAAATATCTCAACCAAAAAGATATTCGTACCATAGGGCTTTGTATCGGTATTAAAACCAAAAAGAAAACGGAGGTATTCAGCAGTATTTTGATCAAACGCCGACCTTTTATTCAACTCGGAGTAGTGGAATTGTTTTTTGTGTACGATATATTGTGCGCAAAAGACTTCAACCCTAACGAGCGCACCAGCACCATCTTTAGCAGTGGCATACCCAAAACATTGGTACCCGAGCATTTGAGAAGAGCAATTTTGGCTTATTACAAACAAACGTCGGATGTAGAGCTCGACCGGCAGCAGCATAGTGGCGCGGTAATGAATTAATTCATTTACCGATAAAAAACATAACAAATTGCGCAGCATCTTCTTTTGTTGGGGCTACAGACGAAACTGGGGCTAAATAATTTTTCATGCAGTATTTTCGAAAATACGCTGTATCTTTGCGTTTTTAAAAGATATACACATGAAAAAACTATTTTTGTGGTTGCCCGGTCTCCTTTTTTTGGCAGCATGTTCCAATGATTTTGACGTCACCGCCGAGTGGAAAGAGGTTCCCGTCATTTACGCGGTACTGTCCCCAACGGATACAGCCCACTATATCCGCGTGGAAAAAGCGTTTCTCGACCCGATCAAAGGGGCACCTGAAGTGGCAAAAATTGCAGATTCGTTGTATTATCCTGAAAATGCCATAAAAGTATTTTTGATCAGAGTGCGCAACAATGATCGGATGGCGCTGATACGGGTAGACGGTGTTCGGGAAGGAATTGTCCGAAAACCCGGCAAATTTGCAGAAAGTCCCAACTGGCTGTATAAACTCCCCATTACCAACAATGGCAAAATTAATGCCGGAGAGTCGTATCGGATAGAAATAGAGCGCGCCGACGGCAAACCCAAAGTGACGGCTAAAACACAGATTCCTAAAGATGTCAATTTTGTATTGCCCAACCCTGCTCAGTTCCCACGTATTATGAGTTTTAAAGATAGTTCCGGAGTAGATTTGAACTGGCGGACAGATACTTTTGGATTGTTCAGCAATGTTTTTCTGAAAATTAAGTATCAGGAGCAAGACGCAAATGGCAGTGTAGTAGCGCGCAGAACCATAGTGTGGAATCCTGTTCGTAATCTTCGTCGGACTGATATTGCAGGCCCCAATTTTGTTGCTAAAACCACCCTGCTTCAATCTGCATTTTTCAAGTTTTTAACCGATAGTATTCCGGTTATCGGAAATGGGCGCTTTCGCTATTTTGAACAAGGAGAATTAATCTTAGAAAGCGGCGGTTACGAAATTGGTCAATTGTTGGATGTACTGGCTACTGCCACCGGCCTCACCGGAGCAGAAGTAGTACCAACCTTTAGTAATATTTCTGAAGGATATGGTATTTTTACGGGGAAAAATGTCACCGTACTAACCAATATCAAATTCAGCCCGGAGACGATTGAAACCATGAACAAAAATCCCTTTACCCGCCCCTTAGGTTTTAGCAATTAATCATTCACGGATAAACCCTTTTCAATAAGCTCATGCAGGAAGATCTCTTTAAACGCATCGTATCACACAGCAAAGAATATGGTTTCATTTATCCCTCCTCGGAAATTTATGAGGGATTGAACGGCATATACGACTACGGCCCATTGGGCGCAGAACTCAAAAATAATATCAAAGCTTATTGGTGGGCTGCCATGGTACAGCTGCATGAAAACATCGTGGGGTTAGACAGCGCCATATTTATGCACCCGCTGATCTGGAAAGCCTCCGGCCACGTAGATGCATTTAATGATCCCTTAGTGGATAACAAGGATTCCAAAAAACGATTCCGTGCAGACGTACTCATCGAAACGGAGATAGATAAAATGCTGGCAAAGGCAGAAAAAGAAGTGGAAAAAGCCGCTAAACGTTTCGGTGATACCTTTGACGCTGCCTTGTTCAGGAGTACAAATCCCCGCGTGGTGGAATACACCCAAAAAGCAACAGCAGTAGAGAAACGCTTAGCGAATGCCCTCAAAACGGGTGATATGGCCGACGTAAAAGCCATGATTGAGGAGTTGGAAATAGCAGAACCCGATACCGGATCGCGCAACTGGACCGAAGTACGCCAGTTCAACCTGATGTTTTCTACCCAAATGAGCAATATAGCGAGCGATGAAGGCAAACTGTACCTGCGCCCGGAAACGGCACAGGGCATTTTTGTCAATTTCCTCAACGTGCAAAAAACCACCCGACAAAAAATACCTTTTGGAATTGCCCAAATCGGTAAAGCCTTCCGTAATGAAATCGTAGCCCGGCAATTTATCTTCCGAATGCGCGAGTTCGAGCAGATGGAAATGCAGTTTTTTGTGCGCCCCGGTACCGAAATGGAGTGGTACAATACGTGGAAAAACAAACGTATGGCCTGGCACCGCGCCATTACCCCGGCGGAAAAACTGCGATTTAAAGACCACGACAACCTGGCACATTACGCCAATGCTGCCGTAGATGTCCAGTTTGAGTTTCCGTTCGGTTTCAAAGAATTAGAAGGTATTCACTCGCGTACTGATTTCGATTTGCGCAGCCATTCCGACCTTTCTGGCAAAAAAATGCAGTTTTTCGACCCGGAACTCAACGAACATTACACCCCTTGTGTGGTAGAAACTTCGGTTGGATTAGATCGTATGTTTCTGTCCGTGCTAACCAATGCACTCGTGGAAGAGACCGTGCCCGATGCGCAGGGAGAGGACAGCACCCGCACCGTATTGCGCGTGCATCCGGCGCTTGCTCCCATGAAATGCGCCGTGTTGCCCCTGCTGAAAAACAAAGACGAATTGACGGAAAAAGCACGCCGGATATTTGATCAGCTCAAATTCTATTTCCCCTGCCAATATGACGAAAAAGATGCTATTGGCCGCCGCTATCGTCGCCAGGATGCCATCGGCACACCCTATTGCATTACTATTGACTTTGATACTTTGACGGATGACACTGTCACCATCAGGGAACGCGATTCTATGCAGCAGGAACGGATTCCGGTCAGCGAAGTGGCGCGTATTGTTGCTGAAAAAACAGATATGCGGCGCTTATTAGCGTTACTCGTACCGGAATAACTTTTTTTGAGGTGTCATCGGCTCGTACCTCGCCGATGACACCTCAAAAAAAGACGAGCCGGTGACACCTCAAAAAAAATGGCGAGGTACGAGCCGGTGACATATAAAAAAAATTACATGGGTAAATCACTACTGCTTGGAACGGCTCAATGGGGGTGGAATGTACCCGATAAACGTGCCTTCCAACTATTGGATACCTGGCTCGAAGCGGGATACAGCGGCGTGGATGTGGCTACCAATTATCCCATCAACCTAAATCCCCGCGATTTTCGCGCTTCGGAGCGCATATTGCTGGAATACATTCGTGCGCATGGCCTTCAAGGCGATTTGCAGGTGACGATGAAAATAGGCAGCCGCGACAACCTGCGTACGCCCGATGTCAATCTGTCGCCGTCCTTTATCCTGATGATGGGGGAAGAGTACGTGCGCCTTTTTGGTGAAAACCTGCATGGCATCATGTTGCACTGGGATAACCGGAGCGATACCGACGAGATTCATGCCTCTTTGTCTGCTTTAATATCACTGCAACAAAACACCGGCATTCAGCCCGGCATTTCAGGCTTAGCCCATCCTGAAGTGTATGCAACCGTCGTCGGCCAGCTGGGAATGAAGGTTGATATACAACTAAAACACAACGTTTTTTATTCGGATTTGGAGCGGTATGCTCCCCTGCTCGGGCAGGGACATCGTTTTTTTGCTTACGGCATCAATGGGGGCGGTGTCAAATTGGATGGTCAATACGGTACAGAAAGTACTTTTTTGACCCGGGGCGGGCAGCCGGAAAAAGCGGAAGCGGTGTTGACCCGCTTGCGCGAACGGCTACCGGTTTGGAATAGTCGGGGTGGCCGCCCTGCCATCAGCAATATGAACCAGATTGGCCTGATGTATGCTTTGTCAGACCCCCATATTGACGGTATCCTGATAGGGGGTGCTACGACAGAACAATTAAAAGAAACGTTAGCGACGATAGCGGCTATTTTGGAATCGGATTACAGCGATGTTGAGTTGATGGGTTGAATTATTGAGTTGTTTAGGGGTTGAGAGTTATTGAGTTGTTTAGGGGTTGAGAGGGGTTTGGGGTCGCGACACATCAAAAATCAACGGAGTGCTTGACATATTTGGGGGAAAGTAATATAAAATATAGGGAAACATGGGTGGTTGACAAGTTTTGTGAAACTTTTCCCTTTTAATATATTGTGGTTCCCCAAATGTGTCAAGCACTCAAATCAACAATCATGTAATCGGCAATCGTCAATCAAACAAGTTTCAGGGTTTAGTGGGTTTGGCGGGTTGTTGATTAATACTGCTCTCCGCTCTCCATAGAAGGTTTCTATCTAAAAATCTCGCAAAAAGCAATTGATTTGGCTATTATTGCCGACATTTGCTGCTTACAAACCAAAGTAATTTTTTGTAAAAAGAAGTCATTGAAGACCTTTAAAGTAATTGTTCTAATAAAAATGCTACAAAAACTCATAGTACCAGCACTTCTCCTGTTGCTTCAAACAGGTGCTATCAGTGCCCAAACTACTGCCGCCACCACGCCGCCACCTCGAAGATATTTAACGCCTATCAGCAAATTGGAGGATGCCAAACCTTTTGCCGACCTCATTCAGGCGGAGGGGGTAAAAAAAATATTGCTTGCACTAACCTCTAAGGAGTTTGAAGGGCGGGAGACTGGTCAGCCGGGCCAAAAAAAGGCTGCCGATTTTATTGCGAATCAATTTAAGGAAATGGGCCTGCCAAAAGTAGGGGACCGGAATACCTATTTCCAGTTTATTGCTTTGCAAAATGAATCGTGGTCGGAGATTGGCCTGACAGTAGGGGAGCAGAAACTCCAAAATCGCAAAGATTTTTTTGTTATTCCCGCTTTTAATCCCGACAACCCGCTGACCAACCTGAAAGAAGTGGTTTTTGTGGGGTATGGCGTGGAAACACCCACGTATTCAGATTACGAAAAAACTAATGTGAAAGGCAAAGCCGTGCTTTTTTACAGCGGTGAACCCATGCATGAAAATGGAAAATCATTGGTCACCGGTACCGAATCACGCTCCGAATGGGCGCTCAATTGGCGGAAAAAAGTACGATTAGCCAAAGAAAAAGGCGCTGTTGTGGCATTTATTGTGGACCAGAATTTTTCGGAAAGTGTAAAGGCCAATCGAAAAATGATCTCTAATTATGGCTGGCAGCCCGTTTCAATTGATGCGGTACCGACGGATAATTACATCAATAATGTGTTCATCTCGCCGGAAACCGCCAATCTCATTTTGGGCAAAAAAGCAGAAAAATCGGAAGTAGCACTTGATGCGCTTCGGAAAGGCGAAAAATTCAAGGCCATTTCGGTCAAACAAAAAATAGCACTAAAATTAGATAAGGAAAACCGTAAATTAGAAGGATCCAACATTGTCGCTTTTATTGAAGGCAGCGACCCCGAATTGAAAAAAGAATACGTATTCGTCACCGCTCACTACGACCATCTCGGGATGCCTGATACCTCCGTTATTTATTACGGTGCCGACGACAATGCTTCCGGCTCTTCCGGTGTGGTGGAAATAGCCCGCGCATTCGCAGAAGCCAAAAAGAAAGGGGTTGGCCCGAAACGCAGTGTGGTGTGTATGCTGGTCAGTGGCGAAGAAAAAGGACTACTCGGTTCGCGTTATTACGTGGAATTGCCGCTGTTTCCCTTAAGCCAGACGGTGGTGGACATAAATATTGATATGATTGGCCGGATAGATGCCGAACATGAGGGGAAGCCAGACTACGTGTACGTGATCGGTTCCGACCGCTTGAGCACGGAGCTGCACGACATCAACGAACAGGCCAATGCCAAACATGTGGGCTTAGAGTTGGACTACAAATACAATGCGCCCGATGACCCCAATCATTTTTACGAACGCAGCGACCACTACAACTTTGCTGAACGCGGCATTCCCGCCATTTTCTATTTTAATGGCGTTCATCCCGATTATCATAAACCCACCGATACACCGGATAAGATCAACACGGAACTATTGGCTAAACGTGCGCGTTTGGCTTTTTATACCGCTTGGGAAATTGCCAACCGGCCGGCAAGGCTCTTGGTGAATAAGCAGTGAAAAATCGTCGTTTTATAAAATCAATGGTTTGCCGCGCTTTTTGACGACCGACTATTGAATTTCAGGTACTTAATTCCCTAACTTTTATTTATGTCCATGGAAAAAACTGCCACCGAATCGCTCAATTTTTTAGAAGAAATCGTTGAAAACGACCTCCATAGCGGGAAGCACAAAACAATTCTCACCCGTTTTCCGCCGGAGCCAAACGGTTACCTGCACGTTGGTCACGCTACCAGTATTTGCCTGAATTTCGGATTAGCGCAGAAATACGGCGGTGCTACCAACCTGCGCTTTGATGATACCAACCCCGTGACGGAAGAAACGGAATACGTGGACAGTATTATAGATTCTGTGCGTTGGCTGGGCTTTACACCGGCAAATATATTGTATGCCTCCGATTATTTTGGCCAATTATTTGATTGGGCTAAAGTATTGATTGAGAAGGGTTTGGCTTACGTGGATTTTTCCACCGCTGCCGAAATTGCAGCACTGAAAGGCACCCCGACGGAACCCGGCACCAATAGCCCTTACCGCGATACTTCCCCGGAGGAAAATCTCGTCTTGTTTGAGCGTATGCGGGCGGGTGAATTTCCGGACGGACATTGTACCCTGCGCGCCAAAATAGACATGGCATCGCCCAATATGATCATGCGCGATCCGCTGCTGTACCGCATCAAACACGCGCACCACCACCGCACCGGCGATGCCTGGTGCATCTACCCCATGTACGATTGGGCGCACGGACAAAGTGATAGTATAGAACAAATTACGCACAGCATCTGCACCATGGAGTTTGTGCCACACCGCGAACTCTACGACTGGTGCATCGAAAAATTAGGCATTTTCCCCTCCAAACAATACGAATTTGCCCGCCGAAACGTCTCTTTTAGCATCACCAGCAAGCGAAAACTCAAAGGTTTGGTAGAGGAAGGCCATGTGAGCGGCTGGGACGATCCCCGTATGCCGACCATCGTAGGTTTTAAGCGGCGGGGCTACACCCCGGAGAGCATCCGCGAGTTTGCTAAGCGCATCGGCGTGGGCAAGCGCGAAAACGTGGTGGATATGTCCTTGTTGGAGTTTTGCGTCCGGGAAGACCTCAATAAACGCGCATTGCGCCGTTTTGCAGTATTGGATCCAATAAAAGTAATCATTACCAACTACCCGAAAGGGCAAACGGAATGGCTCGAAACCGATAATAACCCGGAAGACCCGGAAACGGGTAAACGCCCCTTGGCTTTTACCCACGAGCTGTGGATTGAGCAGGATGATTTTACGGAAAATCCGCCGCCCAAATACTTCCGGCTCTCCCCCGGCGGCATGGTGCGGCTCAAATCGGCTTTCATCATTCGCTGTGATGAAGCGGTAAAAGATGCCGATGGAAAGGTCATTGCGCTGCATTGCACCTACATCCCCGAAAGCCGCTCCGGTCAGGATACCTCCGGCCTGAAAGTGCAGGGGGTGATTCACTGGCTCTCCGCTGAACACTGCGAAACGGCTTCTGTGCGCCTCTATGATCGCCTGTTTACGGTAGAAGACCCGGCAGGAGAAGATGATTTTATGCAAACTATCAACCCGGACTCCCTGAAAGTGGTAAAAACCGCCTTGGTTGAACCCGCGTTGGCCGCCACGCAGCCGGGCGATTGTTTCCAGTTCACACGCCTCGGATATTTCTGCACCGATCCAGATTCAGAACCCGGGCATCCGGTGTTTAACCGAACGGTGACGCTGAAGGATACGTGGAAGAAGTGATGAAGGAAGGGGGAATAAATGTAGTTTCGAGCAGTAGTCAAGTCATGAAATTACAGACTGAAGCCGTTTTAAAGGCAATTGAAGTCATTTCCTCAATCGAACATCCTCAATTGCCCGAACTTGCCTTTGTTGATATAACGCGCAGATTCTGATTTATTGGCAGACTGAAGGCCACCTAACTGGTCAATTTTTTCACAGATTTCATCCATCACTCGGGGAAGTTGTTGCTCTATATCATTGGTATCGTACCGCAAAAAATTCCATTTTTCCAGGGAGATGGCGTTGTTGCGTTTACGATCATATTGTTGGCGCTCTAAGGAAGAATGGTAGGTAATCCCATCACATTCAATGTCAAGACGGTTTTTATTGTCACAAAACACCGCAAAATCCAGAAAGAAATGATGCCCTTTGGCTTCCAGCCAGTATTGGCGTTCCGCCGGTATTTCTTTTGCTTTGAATGCCTGCCAAAGTATGTCTTCAAGTGGGCTTTCGTTGTATAAATCGTTGATTTCAGTAGCGTTGTTGAACTTTTCTGCGGTCGTAGATATGAAAGCATTGCGCCGGCCACGTAAGCTGACAATTGGTTCAGGTAGCTCAATTAATTTATTAATTTTCAATTGATAGTAGCGTCGGCTCGCCTTAGGATGGTTTTTAAATTCTTGGGGAAAAAGGTCAAAAAAACCAACCTCTTCTATCTGTTTTATTTCTGCTTTGAACTGTATTTGATATTTACGATCTTTAAAAATAGCCGGAAAATAAAATGCTATCCAGCGTGCCTGCCCATTTTGCAGGTTAATCGGTGTCTGTTTGCCGATGCGCACGCGATACCACCCTTCTTTTTGGAGCAGGTCAAAGTCGGAAACTTTGGGGATCATGCCCACGAGGACATCATTGACGGGGTTGAAGGCCGGATGTTTCATATTTCCTGAAAAGTAGATTCATAAATTTCTGACAGTGAACGCCCCTCGAACGACCAATGTGGCGTTGGCTGAAGAGGAGGTAGGTGGTGCCTTTCATGGGTTTTTCGGGAAAGTAATGGAGATATTCAGATTGTTTTGAAAAACAGGTTTGAATAAGCCATCATACTGCAACCGCCCTACGACGATGCCGGGATGAATGCCTGCTTCCATAGAAAATTGCTGAATGATAGGTTCAAAAAAGAAAACTGTCATCGCCACAAAATACGACATCCCAGGCACCTCGCCATGTACGCCAAACAATATTTTGCCCGGAATTACTGGGCCTTGGAAAACCAAAGCCCAACCCAAAAATAACAGCCCCAGCAACGGCAAAACCAATAGCTGTTTTCTGCAAAATAAACGGCAATAATACGGCATTATGATCAATAATCAGCCAAAGGATCAAATCCGTTAAACCTTTGGCCGAGCAGTTTCTGTTTTTTTACCCCCATTTCGATCACTATTTCGTCTCGGCTCGCCCCTACTCACAAACCATCCCATAAGAATAAACAACAACTGGAATGGAATTCGGATTATTGCCGCTTGTGTACTGCCAATTATCGGTTGCTCGCGCAATACATCTACAAGATGAATGGGTAAAAGCAAGATCAACAGGATGACAATATATTTTGCGCATTGCTGTCGGTATGCAGGGATCAAAATGCCAATGCCCAATACAATTTCTAATATCCCGGAGGCGTAATTGAGGAATACCCGCCAAGGCAAAAAATCAGGGATAAAAGCCATGATCATGGCCTTGTTGGTATGGTGACCGACACCCCCTGCAATCATCAAGGCCCCTAATAAAATCGCTGCGATTAGTTTTAAAATTTTCATATTATTTATTTGTAAGCAGTATGGCGATTTTATTTTTTAAAATGTGTTAAATAGTTGACTATCAATTATTTAACACATTTTTCAGTATTCAATACGGCTTAAATTTGTGCATCTGTGTTAATCAAACGTTTACTAAACTTTAAAAGTTTAGTAAACGTCACCAAAAATATTTAATCCATTTTTACCAATTTTCGTACCACGCTTTGATTGTTTTCCAAAGCAATAGTCAAGAGGTAAAAACCGTCTGGCAACCCGTTCAGATCAAGATCAACCCGGTCGGCGTTTGTATCCAATTGCCGGAGTACCTGACCGCCTATATGGCACAGTGTTATACTTTTTATGCCTTTTTCGGTTTGAATAGACACCTTGTTTTGTGCCGGATTCGGCGACACACGAACACGTTGTTCGTCCGTTTTTTCATCCGTGCCGGAAGGTTTTGTTATGAGTTTTAGGTTGTCTAACAGGATAAAGTCATCGGTGCTTAAGTTGCTGGGCCTCAATTCATAATTGCCTAATTGTGTATAAAACTGTAATTTTAATTCCCCTTTAAAATAGGGCGGCAAGGGTACAATATGGTGTTCAATTGCGCCATCTTGTTGTCCCAAAAAGATAATGTCCCCGCTTTGGCTGCCAGTCCATTTGGCCTGTAACATGGCCGTGTGCAAATCACCGCTCGCATTAGCAGCGGTGTTTCGGAACTGTGCAAGATCAAACTCCAGTACCGGGGCGGCGGCGGCAGAAAAATCAAGGCAGCCGCGAATGGTGGCATTGATGCCGTTTAAATAATCTCCTCCGCTAAAATTGTCGGCATAGTTAGGACAAGGCTGAAACCAATCAGGATCGGTATCTACTCCGGTACTCCCAAAAAAGGATTCACCCTGATAAAGTAGGAGTGGCGACGGGGAAAAATATTCAAATTCAAGGGCCGATTCCGGGTCCAATTCCTGATTAAAATCAACCAGAAATTCGCTGCTGATTTTCGGGTGAGAGAATACCAGGGTCTTGTAGGTATTGTTGCTCCAATCGGGGTCGTTCGGGTAGTTCACTTTGAACGTGATGGAGTCGGTGCTGCTAATGTTTATGTTGTAGACTGTTTGAATGGCGGCAAAACTAAACAGTTCATCGGCCAAGGTGTAAGGAGCCGACCACAGCAAATTTCCACCGGCATCTTCAAGGGTAAGGTTAAGGGTTGTTCCGGCCGGGATCGACGTGCAACTCTTGTTGAAAATACTAAAAAAAACCTTCTGGGCACCCGTCAGACAATCTTTTGAACCAATACTTACGTACGAACAATCAATATCACCAGCATCATATTCGACGATATAGTAGCCTAAGATGCCTTCATTATTGTCGGCATCCTCATCGTCGAGATCAATTTTGGTAAATATATTAATATACTCGGATTCAGTAGGTAGTAACCAATCGCTTACCTCCATGGTGAGCAATTCACCGGGTTCAATGGTATCGTTGAGTTGAAAGGAGTAATCGGGATAACCAAAGGCGGACAAATTTACCTGAGCATTCATAGCGGGCAGGTACTTCAGGTCGCCTCTGTTGGCAATTTGAACAGATACGGTCACAAAATTATTCAGGCCACAGTGGTTATTATCAAAATAGTTGCTAATAGTGGCCAAGTCAAACACCTGTCCCTGGGTCGGTACTATACCCACCGCTTTCCAAGCTTCCAGCACCGCCATTTTTTCTATTGAGTTGGCGCCATACAGCTCGTCCGCTGCCAATAAAGCGTATTGGAGAAATTTTTGGTAATCTGAACTTGAAGTAAAATAAGCGTTATTGACCAAAAAAATAATTTTGCCCACCTTCTCCATGCCCAAAGCTGGTATATTGAATGCAAAACCTGCTTCATTGATGCCCTGTTTGCCATCCACTAACATACTAAACCACAGATTGCCAATGGAGCTGTTAATATGTACATCGGCCCTATCTTCCCAGTATTCTCCCCGGTAATAAGCCGGCATTTTAAGGCTTTTGGGGTCGCTCATTTTGCGAAAGGGTATTGTTGTTGGCGACTGACTGAAAGAGTGCCCGAGATTCCAACTAAAATGCAGGGGGTCTTTTTTCCGCTCCAGCATTTTTCCAAACATATCGGCAAGACTCTCATTGATGGCACCTGGCTCCTGATCGTATACCAGATTGGACGTGTATTCAATCAAACCGTGCGTAAACTCATGCCCCACTACTTCTAAGGTCGTCAAGGGGCCATAGTTGCAATCGCCATCCCCGTAGTTGGTAGCGGTGCCGTCCCAAAAGGCATTGGCACCGCCGTATTCGTTTTTGTGTACCACTGCTATCAGCGCTTTGCCCTTGCCGTCTATGCCTTCCCAGTCATAATCTTTCAGCATCATATCAAAGTATTCCTGAGTGCAATAATGGGCATCCAATGCCACTTCATCCTGCTGTTGATTGGTGAGGTCCCAATTGGAATTAGTATTGGTGAAGGCGCTTCCATTCGTACCTTTTACCACGATCCCGCCGCCTCTGCCGGGGTCGCGGAGTACAAACTGGTTGGGGGCCAAGGAATCGGTTACAATGTTTTGGGTACCGTAGTATTTTGTTTTGGCCTTACTCGGTACGCCCTCCTCCAACACCAATGGGAAATGTCGGATTACTTTGCCGGAATGGGCATCAATAAAATAGCGTTGTTTATCGAAGGGTTTTGTACTGTGCAAGTCTATTTGATAGGATAGGCGCGTTGATTCGGACATCCTGGGGAAAGCGGGATCCACAAAACACAGGGTAGGCTGTAGCATTGTCTCGGCGTATTGTTCCGCTTTCATGGCTGATTTGGCCAGCGAAATCGCCGTGGCAGCACTTATGTCTGGATGGGCAGGTTGCTTCATTTGGGGGCTGTACAGCCCGCTTGCCGATGTAACCCTGCCTGCTTTTTCGTGCAACACATAGGTATTACCAAAAATGGGAAGCCCCTCGTGTTGCTGTTCGTATTTATAGTGGATATACCCGTTTTCTCCTTCGACGACGTTGGTCAGTACCATTTTGGACTGCTCTGACAGGCGCATTTGGCCCCGCATTGCCTCAAAATAATGGTAATGGCTCAACGCAGTGTCTTTATTTTCAAAGAAACTGTATTGTTCGGAAAGGTGAACTTTCGAGGGTGATTTTGTCTGCGCCAAACCACTGATTTGAAACGCGAATAGCAAAAAAAATAACGAATAGGAGGCAATATGTTTCATAAATTATATAATTTCATATTCGTTGTAAGATCATCTCTGAAAGGTCATACACCGGGATAATATCGTTTTTTTCTTTGGCTTTTAAGCCATCTTGTAGCATTGTAATGCAAAACGGGCAATTGGCCACTATGCCCGTCGGATTGGTTTCGAGGGCTTCTTCTACGCGTTCTAAGTTGACGCGTTTGGCTCCGGGTTCGTCTTCTTTCCACATTTGTGCTCCGCCGGCACCGCAACACAAGCCATTTTTGCGCGAGCGTTTCATTTCCACCAAATCTACATCCAATGCTTCCAACAGCGCACGGGGTGCCTCGTATACGTCATTCGCTCGTCCTAAATAACAGGAATCGTGATAAGTAATACGTTGACCTTTGAAGTCGCCGCCTTCTTTTATTTTTAGTTTGCCCGACTGGATAAGTTCATTCAGCAACTGCGTATGGTGTACTACTTCATAGTTTCCGCCCAGCGCCGGGTATTCATTTTTCAGGGTATTAAAACAGTGTGGACAGGCTGCTACTATTTTTTTTACTCCATACATATTGAGTGTTTCAATATTCATGGCAGCCGTCATCTGAAAGAGAAACTCGTTGCCCGCCCGCCGGGCCGGATCGCCGGTACAACGTTCTTCATTACCCAAAATGGCGTATTCCACCCCTGCGTGTTCCAATATTTCGCACACTGCGCGGGTCACTTTTTGTGCACGTGCATCGTAGCTGCCCGCACAGCCAACCCAGAAAAGAATTTCCGGGGTTTTGCCTTCTGCCTGATATTCGGCTATTGTTTTTACCATGTTTGTAGGTCGTGTTTTAGTGTTTTAGTGTTTTAGTGTTTTAGTGTTTTAGTGTTTTAGTGTTTTGGTGTTTTGGTGTTTTAGGTGTTTTGGTGTTTTGGTGTTTTAGGTGTCGAGCGATACATCAACAATCGTCAATCATGTAATCGTCGATACACTACTACACAACAAATTAATCATAACCATAAATATTTAAAAATCAACTATTTATAATTATTTTTTTAATTTTAATGCCCCAATATAACCCGATTAAACAGATCATTATTGCTGTACTCGCGTCTTCAAATTTCGTTTTTTCTCAAGCCAGCGTTTCAATGCTGGGGAAAACAAAAACGATTAGGGGTTTTGCAACTATCCAGCCGGTCATTTTTTGAAAATTTTTAATTATTTTATCAATTATTTATACATTTGATTTATCAAAATTTAAGAATTATATTCTTGAAATTAAATTAATTCAATAAAAAACAGTTATTTATTCTGATTTTTGAAAAATGAAGTCAGACCGGCTGGATAGTTACGGGGTTTTAACCCGGAAGAAAACACCGAGCGTGTAATGTTAACTTGATAATCAATATGTTAAACTTGATCATTTTTTGTTGTGTAGTAGTGTAAATCGTCAATCAAAAAAAGTTTAGTGTTTACACCTGTAAATGCATTATTTGATGGTACTAGCATATTTTTTTTGCAAAAAAACGTGCGAGTACTATCAAATAAGTAGGTATATAGAAATAATCGTAGTTTTTAATTTCATTAATTACCTTATTATCAAGGGTTTGTGAGACTGTGAACTGCCGACTATTGACTGTGGACTACTTAATGCATTCCCGTGCCACTATTATTTTCTCCACGCATCTCTTTCCGCGGGCATTTGCCAGGCAGCCCCAGCGTTTTCGATAGCATTAAACATCGGCAGCCATTCCGTAGGCCCGGCAGATTGGGTGAGGATTTCGTGGCGGCGCATTTCTATGATAATATCCAGCGGATTGATGAGTACCGGACACGCTTCTACACAGGCATTGCACGTAGTGCAGGCGTGAATTTCTTCCGGCGTGATGTAATCAAACAACGATTTGCCGTCATTGTAGTTTTCGCGGGTATACTTTCCTGTTTCTATGTTTTGTCCCACTTCCTCCGCCCGGTCGCGCACGTCCATCATCACTTTGCGGGGCGATAGTTTTTTGCCGGTAATATTGGCGGGGCAGGCTGCTGTGCAACGGCCACATTCTGTACAGGAGTATGCTTGAAGTATATTGGTCCAGCCCAAAGAAAAGACATCATTGGCCCCAAATTCGGGCAACTCGGCCGGGGCATTTGCATCCGGCTGCTCTAAACCCATCATAATGCGCACTTCTTTTTGTATTTCCGGCATATTTTCTATCTCTCCTTTGGGTGTGAGCCGCGAATACCAGGTATTGGGAAATGCGAGCAAAATGTGCAGGTGTTTGGAATAGGGCAAATAGCAGAGAAAACCTAATACCGTGGAGAGGTGCAACCACCAGCCAAAACGCTCAATGGCTATCACTGCTCCATCGCTCATGCCGCCAAACAACAGCGGCCCCAGCCAGCTGCTCACGGCAAACACTCCGGTGGTGTGGTAGTGTTCTACGCCGCGCGCCTGCAAGACTTTATCGCCACCATTCATGCAGAAAATACCGACAATCAGGATGATTTCACCCAATAAAATAAGGTTGGCATCGCGGGAAGGGAACCCTTTTAACTCCGGATTTTGAAAACGAGCGATTTTCAATACATTGCGCCGCGCCAAAAACGCTAGGGTGGCGACAAAGGCCAATACCGATAATATTTCTATAAAACTAATAATAAAGGTGTAGAAACCGCCCAACAGTGGGGCAAACGGGCGATGAGAGCCAAAAACACCGTCAATGAAAATTTCCATGAGTTCAATTTGGGTCACCACAAATGCTACATAGATAAACAGGTGTAGCACGGCGGGTATCCAGTTGCTAAACATTTTCTGTTGACCCAGCGCTATGAGTACTACATTGCGCCAGCGCGTGGCGGTGTTTCCGCCAATGTTTTCCGCCTTTCCCAATAAAATGTTGCGTCGAACCCGGCTGAATCCTTTCCAGGCAAACCAGCCGGCAGTACCGGTAACGAGTATAAATAAGATGGATGAAAGCATGAATTTTATTATAAAACAGATTTTTCGATTTTCTGGATGATCTGAAGCGGGTGCATCAATTAATGCGCAGCCCATTAGTTACTGGTTAATTGGCAAGTGGTTCCTGATTATTGGTTGCGAAATGCGCTCATTTTCATTTCAAGTCGTAAAGTTAAAACTTTTTCTAATTCCGCTTGGTTTTTTTTGAAAAATACAGGACTGAGTTCACCTTATCGTGCACCATTAATATCTCGATAAGAATGATAGCGATCACACAATTCCAATAGCGGTTGTTGTGCAAAAATAGAAGTCGCAGTAAAAGTAATAAAAACCATTGTATAAAATCTGTAAGGAACGGGTAAATAATAACTTGATAGTTTTAGGTAGGTTAGTTTTTGTTCAAACAAGTATCTTTTTGGGCGAATAGTGGTTCTATTCAAACAAAAAGATGGGCCGTTTGGGCGGAAAGGAATCACATCAAATTGTTAAGTTATTGTTTACCCGTTCCTGTAGCATATCTTTGCGCAAAAATAAATTAAAAAAAAGATTTTGATAATACTCACTGACCGCCAAATTCGTGAAAAAATCAAGCGTTTGGCCATCGAAATATTGGAACACAATTTTGGCGAATCGGAGATTATCCTCGCCGGGTTGAATAACAATGGATTGGGTTTTGCCCGCCTTTTGGTGGAAGAACTACTTCCGCTGCTTTCGCAGGATATGAGCGTCACCTTAACGCGTATCTGCCTCAACCCGGCCAATCCTTTGGCGTATCTTCCTTTTATTGAAATACCGGCTGAACAATTGGAAGATAAAACGGTAATTATCGTGGATGATGTAGCCAATACAGGACGAACGATTTTTTACGCCGTGCAGCCGCTCTTGCACGTTTTACCCAAAAAAGTGGAAGTGGCCGTATTAGTAGATCGAAAGCACAAGCAATTTCCTGTCAAGGCAGATTATGTGGGGCTTTCTTTAGCGACGACGTTGCTGGAAAATATTCAGGTAAATATTTTAAACACCGAAAATTTTTCTGTGGAGTTAAAATAGCGGATTATCCACTGGTCTTGACTGCCCGACTGTCTTACTGTCCGACTGTGTACTGTCCGACTTTACGGCTTTGCGCCCAATGCCACAAAAACTGGAAAATGATCTGAAAATTTCCCGTGTACTGTTTTACAGGAGAATGTTTCAAATGCCGGATCAGAAAGAATGTAGTCAATCCGCAGGAAAGGCAATACCCCGGCGAAAGTCGTCCCCAACCCAACGGCTTTTTCCATAAAAGTATCCTTCAGGCCACCCGATAAGAGGGTATATACGTAAGAATTTGGGGTGTCATTGAAATCGCCGCACAAAATAACCGGATGTGGACACTTGTTGATATGTTCCTGTAATCGCTGCGCCTGCTCTGCCCTGAGCCTGGTAGCCTGACCTACCTGCCCCAATACCAACCCGATGTCGTGCCAGGTTTCACCCTCATCCAATTCACCTTCTTCTATTACTTTCTCTGTTGCGGTAGTCACCTTGTTCGATTGAAGGTGTACGTTATAAACGCGTATGAGCTGTTTGCCAATTCGAATATCTACCCAAAGAGACGAATTATCTGTTTGCCCAAAAGGAATATCGCCGCCGCCTTCCATGGGGAAACGGCTGAGTATTACCGTGCCTTTTTTTAGGTTGTAAGTATAAGGGTAGCCCATTTTTTGGGCCAATAGGTGGTAAAATTTTCCACCCGTTTCCTGCGTACACAATATGTCGGGGAATCCGTTTTCCTGCAAAAAACGAGCGTAGGAGGCAGCAGTTTTTTCATATAACACCTCCGAATGTTTTTGGCCGCGAAATAACCCGCCAAGGTTGTGGGTAGCAACGGTAATAGCACTTTCCGGAATGGTATCTTTACCAAAATCAAAACCGATGAAACTGGCTACGTACTGCCAGCCGAAAACAATCATGCCTATGTGATAAAAGGCAAAACGATTTCGGTGCCATCCCCAAAGCAAAACAAAAAAAATATTGAGCAGCAATATCCACGGGAAAGCCGTTCCGGCAAAGGACAACCACGGGAAAATGGCCGGATTGATATGCGGGCAAATATAGCTCATGAGGGTGAGCACAATAACTGCTGCACTCATGAGCTGGACACTGTTTTTTAATAAGGTAAGCATAGCGATACCAACCCAATAAGTAGTAGATGATGAATATTCGTTAGTTGGTAGTTTGTTCCTTTATTTTTTACTGGCATTAAAAAGGAAATCTTTTTCCTCCTGAGTCAGGTTTTCATACCCGTTTTGTTTTATTTTATCTAAAATAGCATCTAACCGTTCCTGAAAAGTAAGATCAATATGATCGCTGACAGCGTGGCCCTGAGCGCCACCCATTGTCGTCCTGAAAGCGGGTTGTTTCTTTTTCTTGGGAGCGGGTTGTCGACGTTTTTCACGGGAAAACCACCTCATTAATTTGTCAAATGCATTATTAATTGGAATAGACCAGTCTTTGCCTTCGTGCAGTTGATAAATAATAATACATCCCATAATAAACCCGCCGAGGTGAGCAGCGTGCCCTCCTGTATTTGTTTGATCGGCGATACCCACCATGTCTAACAGCAACATGACAAAAACAATATACTTTAATTTTATTTCTCCCAGCATCAGCAATGCTACCCGATATTCGGGAGCAATGATGAGTGCTGCGCCGCCCAAGGCCATAATTGCCCCGGAAGCGCCTAATGCATGGCTGCCGATATAGGGCAAAAACTGGGCTGAAATTAAATATATGATATTGCCGGCCAATCCTCCCAAAAGATAAATAGGCAATACTTTCCGGTCTCCAATTAAATCACTCACAATATTGCCAAATAAATACAGCCCCATGATATTGAACAGGAAATGCCGTATTTCTTCATGCAAAAAAATGCTGGTCACCATAGACCAAGGCTGCCAAAGCAGTGTCCGCCAATCGCCGGGCATACAGAACCAATTTAATCCTTTGGTATACACCCCTACCATCAGGTCCTTGTCTAATCCCAGTACTACCCACGTGACTAAGTAGGTAACATTGACCAAAATAAATACAGCAAAATTAATGGTAATAAGGCGTGTCACCATATTACCCGTTCTGATAGCATATTTAAAATCGTCCCAAAATGAACCAAATATCGCCATAAATGCTTTTAAGGTTTTAAAATAACCAACCGTTTAGTACCCACTGCATGACCTTTTCCATCTATCAGGCTATACAAATAAGTACCCTTATTGAATTTGTCTAAGTTGAGCGGAATAGATTGATTGCCGGACATCGTATAATTTTGCCGCCAAACTACCCGACCAATAATATTGTAAATTTTCAAAGTATAAGGGCCGTTCGGGAGGTTGGTGCAATCGAAGCGAACGTTTTCAATGGCCGGGTTAGGGTATGCTTGAATATTGGCAATTTTGGGAGAAATATTTTCTTCTGTACTGACGATTTTATTGTTTTTAAAACTAACATTCGTCACAGTAGTTAAGTCATTGCTCATCGTAGCGACGGCAATTTCTTCTTTCACCGTATTATTATAAAAACGGTAGGTGACCGTCGTATCAGTGGCGAGTAAATCGCCAATTTGCCCCCCGGCGGCTTGCAGTAATTGGGTAACATCTAACCAGAAAAAACCTACTTTTACGTCCATTCCGGGAGTAGTCAAATCAGTCCGGCGCACACGTATGACCGGGTAATTACCTCCCGGAATCTTACAAGTACCCCATGCATCTGCCAATTCTGTCCTTTTTAGATTAAAGCGAAGTCGCACAGAATCGGGTTTTATGGGTGCCGCAGCAAAAAGTGAATCTGGCAGGTTTTTGGCAGAAAAGGGTAATGCCAGATTGGTTTCCTGCTGAAACACATCAAAAAACGTCAAGGGAGCATGGCGTTCTACCAAGGCCGAGCGATATTTTGCGGCAACAGCAAGATTGAAAAACTGCGCCTGAGTGCCGGCAAACCCCATGTTTTCCCACTTAGAACCAGTAGCATTATAATAAATCTCGCCATTGTTGCCGATGACTACCATATCCGCCCCCGGATACCCCGCAGCATGGGTACCCGCTGAAATTGGCCGATAAATCAACTCATTGGTTTGAGCGGCCTTCAAACCGCTCAAATCCCAAGTCTGGTTGCCACCCGGAGGAGTGGCAGGATCAAGGGCAGCAGCAGGGTTGTTATCAACTGCAATTTTTAGGGTGTCGCCCGCTTTTGGGAAAGCAGCTACAGTAATCGTAATTTGCGCAGAGGCTCCCAAATATAAGGCAGAAAAAATAGCCAGTAGCATTTGTCTCATTGTGAAAGGTGGATAAATTCGCCATAAAGGTACGATTTTACTGTTCAAAAACCGTGCAAAAAATGACAAAATCGCAAAAAAATGCAAATATTTAGGCAAATGGTTAACTGTTAGGAACGAGTAAATAATAATTTTGTCATTTCAGATAGATCATTTTTGGGTCAGACAACCATCTTTTTGCGCTAATAGTAACCCTCTTTAAGCAAAAAGATGGGTAGTATGGCACTAAAAGGGTCATATAAAATGGTTAAAAGTTATTATTTACTCGTTCCTTAGGCCGTGACGGAAAAAGAAAGATTAAAAATGAATGGTTATTGGTTGTAATAACAACCAATAACCATCAAATATCGTGAATGCATAAAATTTTGCTCATCCCTGCTCAATTAAGAAACTCGAAAACGATAAAATAACAAAACGAACGGGTAATTTGTTCGTTTTTTATAGCATTATTGTCAAATCGTTCCTTAGGTAAGGAAGGGAATGCCACAAAGTTTTATACCATTGCTGCTAATTGCGCCAGACGAGCAGAATAACCAGCTTCATTGTCGTACCAACCTACGATACGGCAGCTACTCCCATTTACCTGTGTCAGGGGCGCATCGAAAATGCAAGAGTGCGTATTTCTTACGATATCACCCGATACAATTTCATCTGTATTGTATTCTAAAATACCTTTTAGGTGGCTGTCTGCTGCTGCTTTAAACACGGCGTTGATTTCTTCCACGCTGGCTGCTACTTTCAGGGTGGCTACCACGTCTGTAACCGAGCCGGTAGCAACCGGTACCCGCATAGAGTGTGCTGCAATTTTCCCTTTTAAGTGCGGTGCTACCATCGTAACTGCTTTTGCTGCACCAGTACTGGTCGGTACAATATTCATGGCTGCTGCACGGGCGCGGCGCAAATCCTTGTGCGGGCCATCTTGCAAGTTTTGGTCGGCGGTGTAAGCATGGATAGTGTTCATAAAGAACTGCTCTACACCAAAAGCCTTATCTAATACCATAATCATCGGTACCAGACAGTTAGTGGTGCAGGAGGCGTTAGAGATCACTAAATCGGTATCTTTGATGTCTTGATGGTTAGCGCCAATAACAATGGTGGGGACATCGTCAGCCTTTGGGGGTGCCGAAAGAATAACACGTTTGCACCCAGCCTGAAGATGAAGCCCCGCTTTTTCTTTATCCAAGAAAAGGCCGGTACATTCTAATACCACATCTACGCCCATGGCTTTCCAAGGCAGTTCGGCCGGGTTTCTGATGGCTAAACCCGCAATTTTATGGCCATTAACCGTGATAGAATTGTCGTCTGATTCAATGGTACCCTCAAAACGACCGTGCATAGTGTCATATTTGAGCAAGTGCGCCAATGTGTGATTATCTGTCAAATCGTTGATTGCCACCACTTCCACATCCGGGTTTTTGACGAGATTGCGGAAAGTGAGGCGGCCAATGCGGCCAAAGCCGTTGATAGCGATGCGTTTTTTTGCCATTTTTAAGAAAAATATTGTTAAATTGGTGTAGTTGTATCCAAAGTGTCAGGCGCCGCAAAGGTATATTAAACAATGGTAATAGTCAGGATAATGGCAAGTTTTTTATTAAAAAATTAAAACCGTTTCTCCTTTATCCATAGTGCAATCACCAAACACAGCAATATTCCACCTATCCAGTAGAGTAGTGCACGCTCCGGCCAGGAGACCGGGATAACATCCCCTTGCAGTTGAATGCCTGCCCAATAAAACGGATGTGCTTCCTCCCCGTCGGCATCTGCTATGTATTGTAGTTTAGCCAAGGTCAATGCCACATCTTTCGGCAACCCGCTCAACAAGTTGGTATAAAAATGCCGCTGCAAAATACCGGAGCGCACATCCGCCACATTCCACAAGGAAGCGATCAGTGATGGCACACCCGCCGATCGGAAGGCCCACGCTAAACTCAATAAACCTTCACCTTCCGATAACTGACCAAATTGGGTCTGGCAAGCACTCAATACCACCATTTCAGTGCCGTTTAATGGTAAACCGAACATCCTATTATTGTTTTTTTTAACCGCAGCAAAGATAGCGCCAGGAGTAGAAAAATCTTGCAACAAGTTTTGCCTAGAATGAAAACTTTTTTTTCAAAAGTTGTAAAAATAAGTACCATAACATCGGCATCCTTCATACGGCATACAGATTAAAAATGCAAATACCCGATAAGACATCATGTAGACATCATACCGGGCATTCGCCTAAGGATGGGCTCCCTGTTTCTACTGTACGTTTCAGGTAGTTTTACATAAGGCTTGATGGGGTGGTTTCAAAGGGACGGGCATCCTCACTGGTTTAAAATTTCATCTGTTTTCGTTTAACTTGAAAGATAAAAATTGTTTTCGTTTTCTATTAGAAGTTTGGATGCCCATTAAGATCATCAATTAGTATTTAGTCATTGGGATGGCTGTACGCACTAAGACTCAAGGTTCTCCGGCAGCTGCTTTGGCTCGCAGTGATTTCTTTATTTTCGATTTGGTTTTCGGAACGGAGTCAAAATAAATACGTTATTTCAACTCCGTTCCTATGGCAATTTACGCGCTTTCAATTTGATAAATAAGCATATCAATCGCTTCGTTTGATTTTCGTTCTGAGTTACTAAACACTATATGGATGGGTTATACAGAGCGGTTCATTTTGGCGGGGCCGTTTTCGCTTCATTTTGATGATGCAAAGGTACGGCCTTCCGAAGGGGCCGTGCAATAAGTGTTTTTAGTAATTGTACTACTGGAATTTAAGTATTTTTGAGGTTTTTTTGGTGTTTTGGTGTTTTAACATTTTAGCGTATGCGTGCATACATCAAAAATCATATATCATGTAATCATCAATCGTCAATCAAAAGATTTAGTGTTTTAGAGCGGCTGTACTGCCGCCTGTCGCCTATTTGATCTCTCCCACTTAAAAAAGAATAAACTCCGTCCGGCGGTTCCTGCTTCTGCCCGCTTCAGTGTTATTCTCTGCAACAGGTTGCGTTTCTCCAAATCCTTTATACCGTAGCCGGTCGGCGGCAACGTTGCTTTTAATCAGGAAATCATACACTGCCTTGGCGCGGTTTTCAGAGAGGGCAAGGTTGATAGCCGCCTCCCCCGTGTCATCCGTATGCCCATTTACTTGTATGCGGAGTGCGGGGCTTTCGGTCAGGAGTTTGGCTAAGCGATTCAATTCATCGGTGGATTCAGGACGCAGTGAGGCAGAGCCGGTTTGGAAAAATACATTGCTCAAGACAATGGGGGCCGCAGTATTTGGCGTTGCCGAGGTTGCAGCGGGGGCGACACCAGTTGGAACCAGTTGAAGTTGCACCTCCAGTTCGAAGGGCTTTTCAATGGAAGCCGTTTCCAATAAATTAAAATGATCAGAATAAAACAGATATTTTTCCTTATTGACATTCAAGGCGTAATCACGCCCAACCGGGAGGCACACCAAAAACGACCCGTTCGATTTGGTACCGGTGGAGACAATAACGCCCCCCGTTTGCAAGTCTGTAATATCCACTTTTGCAATCAGGGGTTTGCCAGTAATGGCATCTATGACTTTAGCCCGCACGTAGGTTGCCGGAGTCGGTCGCGCATTTTCCGGTAATTCAAAGGCGTAAATATCGTTTTTGCCTGCACCATCGGGGCGAATAGCCGCAAAGTAAGCCGTTTTTCCATCCAAACTGACCGTTAAAGTACCTTCAGATGCCTTGCTGTTGATCGGGTAACCTAAGTTCTGAGGTTTAGCCCAAAGCGTATCATTGCTTCGGCGGGTCAGATAAAGGTCATTGTTGCCCATTCCGGGGTGCCCATCCGAGGTGAAATACAGCGTTTTGCCGTCGGGATGCAAGTAGGGTGTTTGCTCGTCGCCTTTTGTATTGACTTCGGGGCCAAGATTGCGGGGAGTCGTCCATTTGCCATTGGGCAGGCGATTGGTTTGCCAAATATCTTTACCACCCAGCGTGCCGGAACGGTTGCTGCTAAAAAAAATGGTTTTCCCGTCAGCGCTAATGCAGGGCTGAGCATCCCAGCCGGGGCCATTGATGCTGCTGCTAAACGGGGCAGGTTTACTCCAAACATCATTTTTCAATTGCGACCAGTACAAATCGCAGGAACCCTGCGAACCGTCGTTGCGGCGATCGCATGCCGTAAAAACTAACCAGGAGCCATCGGGGCTGATACTTTCTGCCCCTTCATTTTCCGATGTGTTGACCCCTTCCAAAGGTGTTGATTTCTGCCAGACCCCGTCTCTGCGTTCACTCAGGTAAAAATTTTCGTCATATTGCTCCAATCGCGTGAAAATCATACTATTGCCATCGGCTGTTAAAGCAGGCAGGTATTCATCATCGGCAGTATTGATGCCTCCCCCGACCGTTTGTGGGTTAAACGGAACCGGATTTTTGACGGCTTGGGCCGCAAATCGGCTGTTTTCCAGCAATCTTTGCGCTTTTGCGGGGAGGTTGGTTCCGGGAGTAGCCCCTTTAAGGTATTGTTCAGCATGTGCAGCCGCTTCTTCAAATTTATCCTGTTGCCATTCGCTCAATGCCAGTGTATAAAAAGCACGGGGTTCATACTCGCTGCTGATAGCCAGTGCTTTTTCAAAGTTTTCTTCTGCACGGGCATAATCCTGCAATTCATAATGCGCCCCTGCGAGCATCAGTTGTGCATCAATAAATACATCGGCCTCTTTCAGCGCGTGTTCAAAAAAACCTATGGCCAACAAAGAGTTGCCGCTTCGAGATTCTTTGATGCCGTCATCGTAAGCCCTGCGTGCCTTTGAAGGAGCCGTGCGCACCGTATAGTAACCCTGTGCCGTCACGGAATTACCTAAAAAACATAACCATAATATGGTCAACCATAATATTTGCTTCATGGAAATTAAGTTGTATGTACCATTAACGAAAATTGCCTCCAAATTGTTACACAAATTTTTTTTGATGAAATACCAACTGATTTTTACCTTTGTGCTTCAACTCAACCCCTCAACCCCTCCACAATTAAACAATTAATTCATTCCCGTGCCACTAAACAAATTATGATCCACCCACCCATCAACTTCAAAAAATGGATTGACGAACACCGTCACCTGCTCAAACCACCCGTTGGCAACAAATGCGTGTGGGAAGATGGCGACTATATTGTAATGGTAGTCGGCGGCCCCAATGCTCGCAAAGACTACCATTATAACGAAACACCGGAGTTTTTTTATCAGGTAGAAGGCGATATAGTCCTGAAAATCATGGATCATGGCGTTCCCAAGGATATACCGATACGGGAAGGCGAGATATTTTTGCTGCCCCCCCGCGTGCCGCACTCGCCCCAACGAGGCCCTGATACCGTCGGTTTAGTGATTGAAACCAAACGCCCCGATACCATGCTCGATGCTTTTGAATGGTATTGCGAGCAATGCGGCAACCAACTGTACCGGGAAGAAATGACCGTAAAAAATATTGTGACGGATCTGCCAAAGGTATTTGAGCGCTACTACGGCAATGAAAAACACTGTACCTGCAACAACTGTGGTGCAGTGATGTTGCCGCCCGTTAAAAAATGAAAAAAATCAATGCGCACGGCCATCTGCTGCCTTACCCCGAGCAAATACCCGCGTTTATGCGCGAGCAAAAAATATTTTGGGTGGATGCTGACCGAAAGATGATGCGGCAGGGGAATTGGCAACGCCCGGTGACAGACCCCAGCTTTTTTCTTGCCGAAAAATTGGACTGGATGGAGGAGCATCGCATTGACCATGAAGTACTACTGACTCTATCGCAACTGTATTGTAATGGAATGCCTCGCGAACGCACGCGCGATGTCATCGCGTTTCAAAATGACTACCACGCCGCTGTTCAGCGGGATCATGCCGAACGATTTACGTGCGGTTTTGTCGTGCAGCCAGCGTATATAGAAGATGCACTGCGCGAAACCGAGCGCTGTGTGGAACAATTAAACCTGCGGGTGCTGTGCCTGCCCACCCATTTCCAGGCAATAAATGGTGAGTGGTTGCCTTCCGCACACCCTTCCGTGGAACCACTCTGGGCATTAGCCGATCAGTACAAATTAGCCGTGGAAGTGCATCCGTACGACGCAGAACAAATGGTGGCATTAACCGACCAGTACTGGCGTTTTCACCTGATCTGGATGTGCGCCCAAACTGCCGACACCTATCATTTTTATACCCTGCTGAATTTTTCGGAAAAATACCCCAACACCCGCGTTTGTTTTGCCCATGGCAATCAGTTTGGACAGGTCAATATTGGGAGACGCATACAAGGATTTGAGGGCCGCCCCGATTTGTTCAAGGGCACGATGCACCCCCGCCTGACACTTGGCGCCCCGAATGTCTTCTTCGATACCCTTGTACACGATGTGTTGTCGTTCAGGTTGTTAATAGACCGGCAGGGTGTAGCGCAGGTAGTAGCGGGTATTGACGATCCCTATCCGCTGGGAGAAATGGAAACAGTGCCCGGCTGCTATCCCGGAAAAGTCATTGACGAGGCGGTGACAGCCGGATACATTACGCAACCGGATAAAATAGCTATTTGGGGCAGCAACGTGGAGCGCTGGCTGGCGTCTGTATAATTTTTTTGCAAAAAAATTATATGAGTGCTTAACACATTTGGGGGAAAGCAATATGAAATATTAGGGAAACATGGGTGGTTGACAAGTTTTGTGAAACTTTTCCCTTTTAATATATTGTGGTTCCCCAAATGTGTTAAGCACTCAATTCACTTACGTGCCATCAGTTTAAACCCGGTATAACGGTGCAGTGCTTTAGGGATTTGTATCCCTTCCGGTGTTTGGTTATTTTCTAACAACGCCGCTACAATACGCGCCAAAGCTAAAGCAGAACCATTCAGCGTGTGCGCCAATTCTGTTTTGCCATCGGCATCTCGAAAGCGCAATTTCAGGCGATTGCTTTGAAACGTTTCAAAATTGGATACCGAACTCACTTCGAGCCAGCGTTTTTGCGCAGCAGACCACACCTCAAAATCGTAGGTGAGGGCGGAGGCGAAACCCATATCACCGCCACAGAGTTTCAGTATACGGTAAGGCAGTTCCAATTTTGTCATAAGTTTGGATACATGGCGCACCATTTCCTGTAGCGTGGCGTAGGAACGATCCGGGTGTACCGCCTGCACAATTTCAACTTTATCAAACTGGTGTACCCGATTTAGCCCGCGAACGTGCGCGCCGTAAGAACCCGCTTCCCGGCGAAAACAGGGCGTGTAAGCGGTCATTTTAACGGGAAAATCCTTGATTGCTAAAATTTCATCGCGCAAAATATTGGTCACCGGCACCTCCGCAGTGGGAATGAGGTACAGATTGTCTTTTTCACAATAGTACATTTGCGCTTCTTTATCGGGCAATTGCCCGGTGCCGCGCGCGCTGTCTTCATTCACCAAAAGCGGCGGCTGAATTTCTTCATAGCCCGCTTTTACTGCTTCATCCAAAAAGAATTGGATGAGGGCACGTTGCAGGCGGGCACCTTGTCCGCGATATACCGGAAAACCGGCACCCGTGAGTTTTACGCCCAATTCCAGATCGAACAAGTTGTATTGTTTGGCCAATTCCCAATGGGGTAGGGCAGTGTCGGGCAAAGAAGGGAAAGGTTTAGTCCAATCTTTGGCCACCTTGTTATCTTCGGGTGTTTTTCCTTTTGGTACGCTTTTATGCGGACAATTGGGGACGGATAGGAGGTCATTTGTCAGCTGCTGATCCAATTCACCCATCAGGGTTTCAATGGTTTTAAGCTGTTCTTTTATTTCAGCAACACGACTCTTTTGCTGCTCAGCTTCCGGTCTTTTGCCTTGGCCCATGAGCTGCCCAATAGATTTCGACAAGCGATTGGTCTCTGCCTGTAGGTCGTCGCGTTCTTTTTGTAAATTACGGCGTTGTTCGTCAGTAGCAATAATTTGGTCAATGATACCTAATTGTTTGGCCGTCCAGTTGCGTTTTCGCAGACCCGCCAAAATGCGTTGTTTTTCTTCGCGAATTACTTTAAGTTGGAGCACTGTAAAAGATTAAGTTATAAATTATGAGCAATAATTTGTTAATGTTTAGAACGATAATTCCTCAAATGTTTAACAAAATAAGGGTATTTGTTAAAAAAATGAGGTAAATAATCATTTGTCTTAAAAAAATTGGGGCGAAGGTAGTGCAGTTTATAAAATAAATCGTATCTTTGCAGCGTTCATTTTAAAACAGTTTCCAAAATAAGCTGTTTAAGTTGGTTACAGTAAAGTTTTAATGCCTTAAAATGGCATGGTCATTGTATAATGTACTTGCACTGGTACTGATACTTACAAATAAGTACGAACCATTCAACATACTTTTCTCCAGAAACCCATGCTTTCCAACTTCGGTCAAATGGTGACCAAATCATATTAGGCAGATTAGCATTTTTTTGATTTCAAATGTTTCATTGTGTGCTACAACTTTGCCAGCATATATGACCTGTAAAGATCAATTAATTTGTGTATTAGGCAAGTGTGCTGAAATAAACCAGGTTATAAGTTGATGCAAAATTCACACAAATCAAACTAGTTGTGATACCAATAACCAGTAACCATTTATCTTAGTTATCATTATCTTTCTTGAATTTAATTACGTTTCGCTTGAACGAATCGCACCGTAAAATCTGAATTATCCCGTCTTTTCAGCAGATTATATATCCGCGTGAAGGGCGCGCATTTTGCGTAAAAACACCTTGACCAATTCCACCCATTTCCTTACCTGATTCGGCATCGTGCCGCATTCATCCCGCTTTTTTTAGTTGCTGACACTTCTCCGTCTGCGTAAGAAACAAGTAAAAATTAATTTCTATCATCGTGATGTACGATATTTTGCAGTTGTCTGATAAATTAGTTTCCGAACTAAAAGACGTCGCCCAGAAATTGGGCGTAAAAGGCGCTAATCGCCTAACAAAACAAGACCTTATTTATAAAATTTTAGACGAGCAGGCGCTTGCTGAAAAAAACTCCACAAAACGGGAGGTTTTAGTAGTAGATGAGCCGAACCCGCTTACCGGGCGCAAAGCGCGCAAACCGGTAAAAGAATCCGCTAGCTCGGTAAAAGAACCCGGTGCTGAAGGGGCTGCCTCTTCAGCAACTGTCGCCCCAAAAGACAAAAGACCAAAAGCGGCCCCCCGGCAGGAAAACGAAAAACAAGACCGCCGACCGCGAGCGGTTGCCGACCGAACAGTCGAAAATCGCCCGCCTGAACGCCGGGAAGAAACCCCGCCAAATCAGGAAATGAACCAACCACAGGAAGAACCCCGACAAGAGGGCAATCGCCGACCCGAATCGGATTCTCGCGACAACGATCGCCGCGATGAAACGCCCGGGCGCCGCGACGAAGGGCAAAACCGCCGCGACGACGACCGCAATAACCGCTTGGGCAATAATAATAATCGCCGCCAGGAGCAGGGAAGAGGCAATGATCGGCGCGACGACCGCAACCGCCCGACTAATGACCGCCGCCAAGACCAGGGCCGGGCCGGAAATACCCGTGACCGATGGGACGACCGCCGCCAGGACAATAACCGCCGCGACGACCGTAACCGCGTGGAAGGTAATCGTCAGGAAGGTAATCGTCAGGAAGGTAACCGCGTGGAAGGTACTCGCCCCGAAAATACTCGCCGCGACGATCAGGGATTGCGCGACCGCGACCGGTGGAACCGCCGTGGCAACGATTCATTTCGCGACCGCGATCGAAACCGACCAGCCTTTAATTCGGGTTTGGTAGACCCCGAGGCCGGTAAATACATACAGGATGATGAAGACTACGTTGCACCAATCGTGAATAATACAAACGATGATGACGATGATGATATGAATGTGCCGCGTCAGGAAATGGCAACAGAACAGCCACAACAGCAGCCACAACCACAGGAAGAAGAACAAATTGTCATGCCGCAGATGCCGGTAGAGAAGTTTGATGTAGAATTGGACGGTGTCATCGAAGGCTTTGGTACCCTCGAAATGATGCCCGACGGTTATGGCTTCCTGCGTTCTCCCGACTACAATTACCAAACCAGCCCGGACGATATTTATGTGTCGCCCTCACAGATCAAATTGTTCAGTCTGCGCACCGGTGATACCGTGCGGGGTGCTATTCGCCCGCCTAAAGAGGGTGAAAAATACTTTGCCCTGCTCCGCGTAAGCAAAATCAACGGGTTAGAACCCAAAGACGTGCGTGACCGCGTGCCATTTGATTATTTGACTCCGTTATTCCCAACCCAAAAATTCAACTTAGTGACCAGCCCAACCGGTCGCGACATCGGAAATCGGATCATTGATCTGTTTACACCATTGGGTAAGGGCCAACGCGGACTAATTGTGGCACAACCCAAAACCGGTAAAACTTTCCTTTTGAAAGATTTTGCCAATGCCATCACCAAAAACCACCCGGAATGTTACGTTATCGTGTTATTGATTGACGAACGCCCGGAGGAGGTAACAGATATGCGCCGCAGTGTAAAAGCGGAAGTAGTATCGTCTACTTTTGATGAACCCGCTGAAAACCACGTGCGCCTCGCCAATATTGTATTGGAAAAAGCCAAGCGAATGGTAGAATGTGGTCACCATGTCGTCATTCTGTTGGATTCCATTACCCGCATGGCCCGTGCGTACAATACGGTAGCACCCGCAAGTGGTAAAGTATTGACGGGTGGTGTGGAAGCGACGGCCCTGCAAAAACCCAAAAAATTCTTTGGCGCCGCCCGTTCCATTGAATTTGGTGGCTCCCTGACTATTCTTGCTACGGCATTGATTGATACCGGTTCTAAAATGGATCAGGTAATTTTTGAAGAATTTAAAGGTACCGGCAATATGGAATTGCAACTCGACCGCAATTTGGCCAATCGCCGCCTATACCCATCCATAGATCTGACCAAATCCAGCACCCGCCGGGAAGACCTGCTCTTAGACCGCGATACCTTGCAAAGGATGTTTATCCTGCGCAACCACTTAGCGGACATGAAGCCGGAAGAAGCAATGGAATTTATGAAAAAACAGATGCTGAATACGACTTCTAATGATGAGTTCTTAGAGTCAATGAATCGGTAAATAAACGGGAATAAATGAATTGAATGGTGGTGGTAAATTTTTTTGAAAAAAAAGTACCAACACCATTCAATTCGTTCCTTACAATAATAATCAGGCGGAAATTGACCGGGAAATCCGCGAAAATGACGAGGCAATTAAAATGCTACCTTATGGCTAAAAAAAACAAACCGCAGCCTGAATTCACCCCCGAAGAAAATTTAGATGCTGACAATGCCCTTGCAGCACTCAATCTCGAAATGCGGTACGGCGCAAAGATGCACCTCTCCGATGAGGTACCGCCTGAGATGTTGCAGCAATTCCTCGCCAACGTCACCGCATTTGAAAATGACCACCACAGTAACGGCGCTACTACAACCGTTTATCAACGAATAGGAGAGCCGCCTTTTGCAACACCCGATTTGCTCGAAACAGCAACTCTGCCGGGCGAAGTTAAACGTTTGCTTGATATTTTGGAGCAAAATGACTTGGTTGTTTTGCGCCCGGACAATTTGGATGACCTTGTTTTTTATAATTTCCTTGTTTCCGAAATTTTCCCGCTCGAAATAACCGCCAACGTCATTCCGGGCATAGTGCATTGCCTTGATTATGCCGACTTTCATCCCGATGAAACCTTGCTCATCGCACAGATTGTCGAAGTGTTTTTGCTACGATTGTTAAACTTGAAAGAACCGTTTTTCGGCGAATTGCTCAGCGAAACCTGTCGCGATGACCTTCATGAAATTACCCGCGAACAAGCACTGCAAATTATTGCCGATTTCAGGGGGCGTTATGAGACCATTATTCCCGTTGCTTTTCACATTGAGGAATTGATCGAATCGGGTTCCGGCCCCTTCTACCAAACCTTTTTGGTTCGCTGGAAAGGTATTCCTCCAAATGGTGCAGCAGAGGAACTGCACGAGGGCTTAGGGGTGATGATGCTTGATCTTGAAAATGAAGAATGGTTGGTGCAGGGGGTGAATATGCCGGGATTTAAATTTTGAGACTACCATAAATTATCTTATCTTTGTGCAGATATTCAAAGTATAAAGTATTACGTGTTTAAAAAGAAAAACCCACACGAAAGAGCGACAATATTGCATGATTTGATAGCGGACGAGCGCAAAAAACGGCATACCACTACCGCTGTCGGCAATACAGCCGAAGGCTTTTCTATTGTTGGGACAAATGAAGAATATATGCGTATAGAAATCAGAAAAGCATTGTTGGACTACGAAATCATAGCCAGAAGCAGAGATGGCAACCACGCAGAAGAAAATGTGATGGATGAAGCGGATGAAAGGAGTTTAATTTTGATTGAAATCGGTGCAAGCCCGGCCATTTTCCTTGACTGTGAAATAAAAATAAAAGTAAGTGGCATCGAAACACAGACTGAATTTTCAGGTAAAGTATCCAAAAATAGAAAAAGTTTATAAAATGGAACATACATGCAGGAAAAATTAAACGAAAAAATACGGCAGTTGCCACCTTATCATCAATTGGCTTTTGGTGTGGTGCTTTCGGAGCGTTTTCTACCCAATTATTTTACTTTTTTTCTTGTGGAGCAGTGGGGTAATCCCATGGTTTTGCTGAACGGAATTGACCTGCTTAAAAACATAGTTTCCCGAGAAGAACATGATGAAAGCGAACTCCTGCTCATTGGTGCACTGATAGAGTCTGTGACCCCGGACATGGAAGTGTTTCCGGCTAATACGCTTGCCTCCCTGGCGCTGGACATATCAAGTATGCTACACGAATGTTTCGAGTTTGCACGGGATAAAAATCCCCGCCATATTGAGATTTGTTCCAAAATTTCATTAGATACTTTGAGCCTGTATGTGCAAAAAAGAGATCAATTGCCCCATGATTTGCCCATTGCGGAACTCCTGCAATACCTTTCACAGGACCATCTCATCAAAACTGAAATCGAATACCAAATCAAACTCCTGAACGAACTTAAGCCAACCCGGAAGATCGGCAATCAACTCTACATGGACAAAACAATTCAGGCACCCAACCTCAGTTTTATTCATTTGCCGGGAATGCGCGGGCGGGTCATGGGGTAATTTATAGTGATGTTATGTCCACTACCCGGCACTTCCTCCTCCTGCCGCCTGCTATAGACTATGCAGGATTTACCTTCCATCTGCGTTTCACCGAACACCGCGAGTATGGCTTGGGCATCGCTTACGTTCTGGGCGGCTGTCATTCCCGCAAAAAGTACAAACGCCTCGCCTGGAAACAAGGGTACTGGGAAGACAGATCGCCCCAACGCCAAATATCCACCATGTACAGCAATTACCTCTTCTACGAACCCCTCTACGACACCTCCGAACCCACCCTTCATTATGCGCTACAGACCCTCCGCCAGCGCATGACGGACTACCAACTCCTTCAAGCCTCCGCTTACCACCAACTGCGCGATATGGAAATAATGGTTTGTCAGCCCATTCGGTTGTTGGAGGCAGAGTGAAGACATGGGGATATAGTGTAACCAAGGTTTGTACTTTTTTAAGGTGGTTTTTGTATGAATTGCTTATAATTGCCTTACCTTCGCCCTTCTTTACTACTTATCCTAAAGAATGAAATATCTGCTATATCTGTTTTTTGCTGTTTTATCCGCATTTTTTTCATGCAGGCCCCCTGAAGGTGCCGAAAATGCAAAAAATGCCGGTGTGGTTAACTTAGATTTGCGCGATGTGCAAATAAAGAAGATTTATAATTTGCGCGATGAACGAAAGGTAGATAGCCTGTTGCGCTATTTGAAAGCACCGGATGCCACGTCGCGGTATTTGGCTTCCTTGTCGTTTGCTTCTATTCGCGATACTACTCCGGCTGTGATTGCAGCTTTAATACCCCTGTTGAATGATCCGGTGGAGGATGTGAAAATTGTTACAGCTTTTGCACTCGGGCTGACGGGGTCACCGCGTGCGGAAATGCCCTTATTACGTGCTTTTGTATCGGGCGATACCGAATCAAAGCATCAGCGGCTGAATGCAGTGATTTTGGAAGCCGTCGGACGTTGCGGCACCTTGACCAATTTAAAAAATATAGCGGCCATTACTACTTATCTCCCCACCGATACACTACTGCTGGAAGGACAATGCCGCGCTATTTATCGTTTTGCTTTGCGACAGATCACGGACCCGACGGCGACGGCCCGTATAGTAGCGTATGTGGCAGATGACCGAATACCAGCACCGGCCCGACTGATGGCTGCGCACTATTTGGCCCGTGCAAAGGATATTACTTTAGACAGTGCTCAGGCTATTCAGACCGCTGCGGGCTTTTTGCGCGCCGAAGGCAACCCGGAGATCAGAATGGCCATCGCCAAAGGCATCGCCAAGTCAAAAACTGCCCCTGCTTTTGCGCTCCTGTCGCGGGAAGTAACGCGGGAAAAAGACTGGCGCGTACAATGCAATTTGATCAATGCCCTGTCTAAGTTTGATTATGACACCGTACGTTCCTTGATTTTTCCGCTGATTCGCAGCGAAAACCCGCACGTGAGCCGCACGGCTGCGGAATTTTTTATCGAAAACGGACAGGCTGAAGATGGTGATTTTTATTGGCGATTGACGCGTGATAATGCTAATCTGCCCGTTGTAACACAAATAGCGCTGTTTCGAGCCTCTAACCGCTGGATTTTGGGTGGTGCAGACCCCGAATCAAAAGATTTTGTGAATTATCGCCTGAAAGAGCTGTATCAGCAATCGAAAAGCCCCTACGAAAAGGCTGCCTGCTTGGCGGCTTTGGCTGAATTTGGCTGGAATTATCGCTGGATTCACGAAAAAGGCTTTAATGATGCCAATGCGGTAGTGAAATCTGCGGCTGCGGAAGCTTTGTTTATTATTGCTAAAAAGCCAAATTTTTACGCCTATTTTGGCGATGCAGCCAAAGGAGTACGTCGGGAAATATACCTGTATCTGCGAGAGATTGTGGCGGGGGGCGATCCAGGCATGATTGCCGCAGCGGTGGAAGGATTCACCATAGAAGCACTCAATTTTCGCTCTATGCGCGACAGTACCCGTGCGGAAAATTTCGATGCAACCTTGGCTAAGTTGCAATCGCCCCGAGACGTGGAGGCCATCATTGCACTGGAAAAAGCCATTGCCTACCTGAACGGGCAACCAGATGCCAAACCAGCAAAACCCGTGTTTAACCACCCGATTGACTGGACACGTCTGAAAAACGTGACACAAAAAACCGTAGTAAAAATGAAAACCAATAAGGGAGAAATACTGATGGAGTTATTCCCAATTTGGGCGCCCAATTCCGTTGCGAGTTTTATGGAACAGATAGCTTCCAATTTTTATCATGGGAAAACATTCCACCGGGTAGTGCCCAATTTCGTGGTGCAGGGCGGTTGCCCGCGCGGCGATGGCTATGGTGCATTGTCTTACTCGCTGCGCACCGAAATCGGGATGGAATGGTATAAAAGCGAAGGCTATATTGGTATGGCTTCCGCCGGCCCGGATACCGAAGGTACTCAGTTTTTCTTTACCCATTCCGCAACGCCGCATTTAGATGGCAATTATACTATTTTTGGAAAAGTAAAATCGGGTATGGATGTGGTGCATCAATTGCAAGTAGGAGATTTGATTGAGGAGGTGACGGTACAGTAAAACACTAAAACACCAAAACACCAAAACAGTAAAACACTAAAACACTAAAACACCAAAACACTAAAACACCAAAACACCAAAACACTAAAACACCAAAACACTAAAACACTTACCTTTAAATTCCTGTTTAATTTTGCCCCTGAAATGCGTTTGTACACTGACCTGAACGAATTGCCCGAATTTAAGCAAACGGTGGTGACGATTGGCTCTTTTGACGGGGTCCATGCCGGCCATCGCCGAATCATAGAGCAGGTAAATGCACTTGCCCGGCAATGCGGTGGCGAAGGCGTGGTCATAACATTTGATCCGCATCCACGTACGGTATTGCGTCCGGATGATCAACATTTTCGACTGATTACTACGACCGCTGAAAAATCTGCCCTATTGGATCAATATGGGGTAGATCACCTCGTGGTGGTACCCTTTACCCCCCAATTTGCGCAAAGTACTGCACAACAATATGTGGAAGATTTTTTGTTGAAAAACTTTCGACCCCGCTATATTGTTATTGGCTACGACCACCATTTTGGCGCAAATCGGGAAGGAAATCTGGCTTTTCTCCAGCAATATGAAACCCCAGGAGGGTTTGAAGTAATCGAAATTCCGGCGCAGCAAGTAGACGATATAGCCGTTAGTTCCTCTAAAATAAGACGGGCACTGGAAGCATCGGATATCCAATTTGCGAACAGATTGTCTGGCCATCCCTACATGATTTCCGGCTTGGTGGTGGAAGGCAACCGCATTGGGCGTACCATCGGTTTTCCAACCGCTAATCTGCGGTTAGATGACCCGCATAAGTTGGTTTTGCCCGCAGGCATCTATGCGGCCACAGCTACCGACGAGCACCTGCCAGCCATGCTGTATATTGGAAACCGCCCAACTATTGAAGGGGCAACGGACTGGGTAGTAGAGGTCAATATTTTGGATTTTGAGGGCGATTTGTACGGGCAAAACCTCCGTATTTCGGTACACGATTTCATCCGGGGCGACCAAAAATTGGATGGCTTGGAAGCGCTTAAAGCGCAAATTGCAGCGGATCGCGTGGTGATCAGGGAACGGCTTGCTGCCCTGCAACTTTCCGGGAATGCAACTATACCTGCTCAATTACCCGAAAATTTAGAACAGCTTCCCGAAAATTTAGTCGAAGAAGATGTCGCTATTGTCATCCTCAACTACAACACCCGCCGCCATTTGGAAACGTATCTGCCATCGGTGTTGGATTACAGTCCGGGCGTTCGGATTATTGTGGCTGACAATGGCTCACCTGATGATTCAGTGGCCTGGTTGCGACAACACTACCCGGAAGTAGAAATTATTGACCTCGGTGTGAATCATGGGTTTGCCCAAGGGTATAATGAGGCATTGAAACAGGTAAAAGCCGATATTTATGTAATCCTTAATTCGGATGTTGAGGTAACAGAAGGATGGATGACACCGATATTAGCGGCAATGCGGCGCGATAAAAGCCTCGCTGTTGCCCAACCCAAAATTTTGGCCTGGCGGGATAAAGATCGTTTTGAATATGCGGGGGCTGCCGGGGGCTGGATTGATGCGCTGGGTTATCCGTTTTGCCGGGGACGCATTTTTAGTCAGTCAGAACGCGATACGGGACAATACGACCTCCCGCAAGCCTGTTTTTGGGCGACAGGAGCGGCGTTTTTTATTCGGACGGAATTATATCACCTGTTTGGTGGTTTTGATGGCGACTATTTTGCGCACAATGAAGAAATAGACCTTTGCTGGCGGCTCAAACGCGCCGGATATTCGGTTTGGTGTTTTCCACAATCCATTGTTTATCACTTAGGCGGCGGCACCTTGGAATACGAAAATCCACGCAAGGTGTTTCTCAATTTCAGAAATAGTTTATACTCTTTAGTTAAAAATGAAAGTACCGGTAAGTTGCTTTGGCTCATTCCTGCACGGTTTATTTTAGATGGCGTAGCGGGCGCACGTTTTGCGGCAAAAGGACAGTTCAGGGCGATATGGGCTATTGTGCGGGCACATTTTTCCTTTTATAACAATATGAGTAATACATTGGCAAAACGGCGAAAAATCCGACAAATTGTTGAAAGCAAACGCATTGCAGATGCTAATACCTCCGGAATTTATCGGGGAAGTATCATTTTTGCCCATTATTTAAGACGGATTAAAGTTTTTTCAAAATTGAAACAACCCAAATGAATAGGTTGTTCAGGCGATTCAATCGGCACGTCATCGAATTTCAAAAAGAAATCCATTTTCTTTAAGGTGCCGGTATTTTAGCAGATCAAAACGGAAGAGGGTACCCGGTCGGCCCTTCCCACCACTGTGGTGTACTGCTACCTCATTCAGGATGCCAAAACTCATAAATTTTTTCCGAAAATTGCGGCGGTCAATGGGACGGCCCAGAATGGATTCATAGAGTTTTTCCAAATCGGAAAACCGAAAATCGGGATCAAGCAGGTTGAGCCCGATGGGTTCGTAGGTGAGTTTGTTGCGTAGGCGTTGTAGCGCATATTCCACAATTTGCGTGTGATCGAAGGCCAATTTTGGCAAACCACTGCAAGGAAACCAGCGAGCCTCATTTGCATCGGTTGCCGCCGACAATTGAAACTGGTTGGGATTGACTAATGCAAAATAGGCGACCGATACTACCCGGTTGCGCGGGTCTCTTTCCGGGTTTCCGAAGGTATACAGCTGTTCTAAATAATTGATTCCGGCCCCGGTTTCTTCCAGCAATTCGCGTTCTACAGCAGCCTCTAATGATTCCTCCGGCAGCACTAAACCTCCCGGTATCGCCCATTCGCCCTGAAAGGGTGCAATATTGCGTTGAATCAGCAATAACTGAAGTTGCTGTCGCGTGTAACCAAACACTACGGCATCAACGGCTAAGTGAATTTGAGCAGACATGGGGCAAAAGTATTCAATTTCATTTAATTATGAAAAATAAAATGCTGGTGATCGGCGCTGCCATCACTTTGGGCATCGGCACCGCCTTTGCTTTTGCCACTTCCAACAACAATACCGCTAACTGCTGCAACGTCGAGGCTTCCACTTGCTGCGGTCTGCCTTGCCCTGCTCCCAACCAATGCCCGATTCCCTGCTGTCAGGGCGGTAGTGCTGAGTCTTGTAAAAAGTAGTTGGCAGCAAGTTGTGTCGGGACATCTTTGCCCGACGGCAAACTATTTTAGACAATAAAAAACACATGTCATCCGGTACTATCAGGTGGCCTGTCCTTTTTGGGCGGGTGTGTGGTTTCCCGTCGCGGTGTGTGGACGACCCGCCCTACGTTGCGTGGTGTAGCCGGGCGTGGACGACCCGACCTACTGGATGCTCAACTTTCCGACTCCTATGCGAACTCGTTCGCGTTCTAACACGTAAAAATACATTCCGGCGGGCAAAAGACCGATTTGTATCCAACCTTTTGTCATCCGTTCTGAAGACACCTCTCGCCCGTTTGTGTCCAATAGGCGAACCTGATAAGCACCTTTGGGCAGGTTTTGGAAATTGATCCATCCACCAGGATAGATCGGATTAGGCGATGCGGCAATCGTCTCGAAATCAGCAAAAGGTTCTGCATTACGCACAGATACCAGAAGAAATCCGGTATCTACGGTGTGCCAGGTTTCATTGGTGATAACTGGCGCGTTGAAGTCAAAGTGGATGGGAAAGAACTATTGGCAGCGTAAATGCACCACTACTCCTTCTTCAACCGGATGGCATCAATATTCAATTCCCGCACCAACTGATTGAGTTTTGGCAGTTCATTGGCTTTGATGCGCGCCCACTTCGACAATTGCTCATTCGTCAGGCCAAAAAGATAATCCCGAACTTCCTGAGCTTGTTTAGTGGGCAGGAAATCACTGTCCGCGTTTTGCCCCATTACATTGGCCATCTTATCGTTGAGCCGAACCGGAAAATTGAGTGGATCCTGCCCCGATCGGCTTTTGGTTTGATAAAGGGTTTCCTCCACACTCGTCATGCTGGAATCAATGGCAGCGGAAAGGTCGCGTAAGGACTTTAAGCGGGCTTCCTGCGCCATACCCTCTGTCAGGATTTTTAGTTGTTTGCGCACCTCGCGTATCTCTTTGATGGCGCGATGCGTTTCCGTCAGTTTACCGCTGACAGACTGTGCAAAATCAAACTGTTGATTAAATACCGCAGGCGCAGCACCGCTACGCGGGTCGGGCAAAATGTCAAAGGTTTGTTCCTCGGTGTTACCAAAAGCCGATAAACGCACTTTATAGGTGCCAGGCACCGATTTTGGCCCTTCCAGATCGTAACTCCACAAAATCATACCCTCAAATTTTTCCGCGTCGGCATACCGGTGGTTCCAAACAAAGCGATTGCCGCCTGCTTTTGTTTCCAGCATTCCTTTCTGCGGTTCTGTATTTTCTTTCTTAGTCATATTGGAAAAAACTTTCACCACATCGCCGTCATTTTCCAAAATAGTGAGGGTTACAGTATCTTTTTCACCCGGTTTGTTTTTCAGGTGAAAATACACCAATGTGCCATTAGGGTGGTTTTCTCCTGCCAATTTTGAGTTTTTTACCGCGCCACCCCGCATCCGATAGGCGGCTCCGGGTTTAAACAAGTGCGTGGCGCCTTTGGCCAAATCGCCTTTTGTGAAGAAATCGGGCGAGGAATGTATTTCCTGTAAAGGCGTGATATCGTCAATCATCCACATAGCGCGGCCTTGCGTGGCGGCAATCAGGGCGTTTTCCTTTAAAGTCAAATCCGTAACGGGTACGATGGGCAGGTTGAGTTGAAATTTTTGCCATTGCCCGCCGTCGTTAAAACTGATGTACATACCCTGTTCCGTGCCGGCAAACAGCAACCCGGCGCGTTTCAAATCAGATCGAATTACCCGTGTAAAGTCTTCATGACCAATACCTTCTGTGATTTTTGTCCAGGTTTTTCCAAAATCCTTAGTTTTATACAAATAGGGGCGATAATCGCCCTGTTTGTAGCCCGTACAGGCCAAGTAACAGCCGCCGTCGCTGTGTGGGTCGGGTTCCAACGAATTAATCATCGTCCATTTAGGCAGGTCGGGCGGCGTGACATTGCTCCAGTTTTTGCCACCGTCGCGGGTGATGTGTACCAGCCCGTCGTCGCTGCCTGTCCAGATCAGGTCACGGACACGTTTACTTTCCGCTGCGGCAAATATAGTACAATAATATTCCACCCCGGTATTGTCCTTTGTGATGGGGCCGCCAGACGATTTTTGGCGACTTTTGTCATTGGTCGTCAAGTCAGGGCTGATGACCTCCCAGGATTGTCCTTCATTATACGTGACGTGCAGGCGGTTGCCTCCGGCATATAGTTTTTTTGGGTCATGCGGGCTAAAAAACAAAGGAAAATTCCACTGAAAACGATATTTGGCATCCTCCGCGCCGTGCCCCATATTGTCTTCCGGCCATACATTGATGTTGCGTTGCGTGTGATTTTTGTGGTCTATCCGACTTAAAAAGCCGTGATATTCACCCCCATAGACCACGTCATTATTATTAGGATCAACGGCAATGTGTCCGCTTTCGCCCCCGGCAGTCGGCTCAAAATCGCGATCGTTGATACTGAAACCATCCGTTCGGTGTGCGATCCTGACACTGGAATTATCCTGCTGTGCCCCATAAATGCGATAAGGGAATGCATTATCCGTAGTGACGCGGTAAAATTGTGCGGTCGGTTGGTTGTGGTAAGTGCTCCAGGTATCGCCGCCGTCGTAGCTGACCTGCGCACCGCCGTCGTCGCCAATGATTAAGCGGTGATTGTCCTCGGGAGCAACCCATAAGTCGTGGTGATCACCGTGTGGCGCATTTTTGGCAACGAAAGTCTTGCCGCCGTCTTTTGATTTGTGGTATTGTACATTGACGACATACACGATGTCTTCGTCTTTTGTGTCAGCATAAATCCGGGAATAGTACCAGGCCCTTTGCCGCAAAGCCCGGTCTTCATTGACCTTCATCCATGTTTTCCCACCATTTTCGCTGCGAAAAACCCCACCCGTCTGGCTTTCAACAATGGCCCATACACGATCTGGCTTTATGGGGCTGGCCGTGATGCCGATAATTCCCAGCGTATCTTTGGGCAAACCTTCCGAACGGCTAATATCCGTCCAGGTATCGCCGCCATCCGTACTTTTCCACACGCCACTGCCCCAACCACCGCTGGAAAGGTCATAAGGAGTGCGCCGTATCCGCCAAAAAGAAGCGTACAAAATGCGTGGGTTTGAAGGGTCCATACACAAATCAACAGCACCTACGTTAGCATTTACAAAATGAACGCGTTGCCAGGTTTTTCCACCATCCCTGCTGCGATAGATGCCGCGTTCCTCCGAGGCTTTAAACAAATCGCCCATTACCGCAGCATATACTACGTCGGGATTGGTCGGGTGTATCCTGATACGAGGAATGTGACGACTGTTGGTTAAGCCCGCCGATTTCCAGGTTTTGCCGGCATCTTCGGTTTTCCACATACCAGTGCCATAACTAACGTTGCCGCGAACAGTTACCTCGCCACCACCGGCATATAAAACATTATGATCGGAAGGGGCTACCTCAACAGAGCCGATACTGCCGCCAAAAAAACCGTCGGAAATGTTTTCCCAATTGCGTCCGCCATCTTGTGTGCGCCACACGCCACCGCCCGTAGCACCCATGTAAAATAAATTGGGTTTGCCGGCAACACCCGTTACTGCTGCTGAACGCCCGCCTCGAAAAGGGCCGACATTGCGCCAGGACATGGTTTCTAACAGCGAAGGATTAACGGAAAGGGTAGTGGCGGGTGCCGCCGCTTCCGGTACAACCGCTGTTTTTGATTTGTTCTTTTGCGCAAAAAGCGAAGCGGACGTCAGTAAAATTGCGATAAAAGCGAAAAAATGCTTCATGAATAAGGAGCGATACTAAAGGATGAATGACAAATTCTACAACCAACCGTGTCAGACCACTAACTGTCTGACTGTCTGACCGCTACTGCTTGACGATCAACTGTCTGACTGCCGACTGTTTGACTACTGCCTGTTGGAGCAGCAAGGATACGGAGAGTTTGAATATTTGCACAAAAAAAATGCAATTTCTTAAAAAAAAGTTAAAATATTGCCCCACATTAAACCATTTAGTGCAAAAAATATCTTAGAAACAGTTGATTGGCTGCTTATTTTGCGGCTTCAACACATTTTTCTTATTTTTCACTTTTTCAAAACATACCACGCAATGAAAAAATTATTTTTTTTGTTCAACTTCCTTTTTGCCTTGATCGTGTCGGCACAAGCACAACAATCTAAAGCAGCAGACAAAGCGGAAGATAAAGTAGACCGCGCAGAGAACAAACGCGACCGTACGGAAAACCGCCGTGACCGTGCGGAAAACAAGCACGATCGCCGCGAAGACAAACGCGATAGCCGGGAAGACGTTCGTGATACCCGCGAAGATGTGCGCGATGCCAAGCACAATGGAGGCCGTCGTGACAGGGCTGAAGACAAACGCGATGCTCGCGAAGATGTGCGCGATACCCGCGAAGACGTGAAAGACAAGCGTGAAGACAAACGCGATCGTGCCGAGAACAAACGCGACCGCCGGGAGAACAAACGCGATCGTGCCGAGAATAAACGCGACCGAAAAAACTAGAAACAAGGATTGTTTCTTGCCATGTGTACTGAATAGCCGAAGTACTGCGTTATAATACTAAACTCCGCTTAGACATTGTGTCTAAGCGGAGTTTAGTATCATAATAATGATTATATGAAAGTTCTACACCAACCTATTGACCAGCTACCCAATGCCGTTTTTGAAAAATTAGGCTGGGATTATTATATTTCTGAAGAAGCAAAAGGTTATTTGACCAATCAGCTAGTCAAGATTTCCACTGCGGAGAGTGACGCCTACTATCAAACTGCTAATCGGTTGTACGAACGATTTGTAGCCGCAGGGGAGTACGTTTTACGCAATAATTTATTGGACAGTCTGGCTATTCCCCGCAATTTGCACGAAATGATTCGCCTCACCTGGGAAGATGATCAACAACTCCATTTGTTTGGCCGCTTCGATTTTGCCGGAGGCATCGGCGGATTACCCATAAAACTAATGGAATTTAATGCTGATACACCCACGTCGCTGCCCGAAACAGCCATCATTCAATGGGGGCAATTGGAAGCCAACGGGATACCCGATGATCAGCAATTTAACTTTGTTTTTGAAGCGCTAACAGAAAATTTCCGCCGCCTTCGCCAGCTCAACCCCGATCGCGCACCGGCTATCTTATTTTCTACTTTAGAAGGTGCACCGGAAGATGATAACAACGTGGCATTATTGTCGGAAGCGGCCCGCGAAGCAGGATTTGAAACCGAATTTAGGTACATCCACGAGATCGTTTTTTCTGAAATTGAGGGCATTTTTGCCGTAGATGCCAATGGCAAGCACCGATCCTATCCTTTTTGGTTCAAGTTAGTGCCCTGGGAATATATTGCGCAGGATGAGCCTGATTTGTGCGAAATTTTAACAAAAATTGTGCGACGGGATGCTGCAATCATCCTCAATCCAGCCTATACCATGTTGTTTCAGTCAAAAGGTATCCTCAAATATTTATGGGAATTATTTCCCGATGATCCTGCTATTTTGGAAGCTACCTTTAAAGAGCCGATTGGCCGTACTGATTTCCCTTTTGTCCAAAAAGTGTTTTTTGGCCGGGAGGGCAGCAACGTCAGCTTACACGATGCCATTGGTTTGCCGACTGAGGTTCGAAACGGAGACTACAACAAACAACCCAATATCTATCAGGCACTGGCTGATTTGGCACAGGATGAGAGCGGGCAATATTATCAGGCGGGGGTGTTTTTTGCGTACGAAGCATGTGGTTTGGGTTTCAGAAGAAGCCCACGCCGCATCATTGACAATGGGGCGCAGTTTGTCGGGCATTTAGTGGGCGAATAATTTATAGTGCAAATAATTAATTTTCAATAATTTGTAAAATCCTTCATGCTTTATTCTGCAATAATTACTTATAGTTGTGAATTTTCTGTGATAGATTAATTTACTGGAATGCTTATTGGACATTTGAGATAAAAATTTAAAATAACGCATCCAACAATATTATGCTTTGCGCCGCGTTTTTCCCTTATAGTATAGGCTCCCTAACTAACCAGCAATCTACCTACCTTTTATCATGCAGGAACACCCGCTATTAGCTGTCTTTGCACAACTCGTTGGAGATTTTTTAACCCCTGCTCCTGCTTCTGCCGCCTTAGAAGTACTGTTACGCCGTGTAGCGCAGGCTCTTTTGATGGGGCAAACTGCCAACAAGATACGCGACACTTTTCAGTTTGAACGCATCAGCCATTTTAACACGCAGTACCTGACGGCCAATGACCGCCAACTGCTCGGCAAATTTTTAGCCAAAGCAGGAGATGAATTGGCCAATACCCGTCCGATTCGGGTATTTATGCGGGAAATGCCGGTGCGCGCTTACTATTTGCGCAGCAGCGTACCCGATTGGGCACGGTCTGCGGCCTTGAGCGATACCATCGGGCCAGTCATCAACCGCGATGGCCGCCAATTTTGGTTAGATATTTACCCGGTCATCAATGCAGCCGTAGAAATTCGGTTTACCGGGCAAACAAAACCCGTATTGATCCTGGGGCCGGATACGCCGTTGGTGGTGGGCGGACAAACCATTGAAGGACTGAACATTGGAGAAGGAACTATATGGGTACAGGCCAAAGCGCTCGTATCGGGAGCCAACGAAAACCAATATTTTAGCTTAAAAATAGTCTCTGCTGCCCTTGTTTTTTCGCGGGGAGCCGTCAATAACCACGGGCGGCTGTTTGTTACACCGGGAGTGCCGCTTATTGTCAGTATACGCCTGAAAACGCCCAAGACACCGAGTGCCAACGGCAGTGTGCAGGGCGCTGATGCCCGTGCAGCAAAGTTCAAACTGCCGGAACAATTGGATCTGCGATTATCCAGCGGCTTTAAACCCGTGACGGCGGTAGCACCTTCGTCCGCAAAAATATTTGGAGATACGGAAAAATTTGAATGGACGGACGAGATACCCGCCATCAACAACCTGTTTAATGCTGTTTCCATTCCGTTGAAATTTGGAACCTCCGGTTTCAATCCGACAGAGGTAAAATCAACGGTTTTCAAATTTGCCGGAAAAATAAAAACAACGGAAGCCGCCTGGCTGCTCACTACTGCCCAATTGGAGTATCCCCTTCAGGCAGAGGGCTGCGGAGCATTGGGTATAAAGGTGGAAAAAGGGCTGACGGCGACTTGTTCCGGTTTTTTGGATGCCAACCAACAAACTGCTGCTAACCTACGCTTTCAGGAGACATGGGTGACCGGATCGCCTGAAAGATTATTGGTCGTTGCGCCAGCCAGCACCGAGTATGCCCTGCAAACCCTGCAACTTTGGCAGGGTGCCGCCGACCGCTGGAATGATATTCAGCTGCATTACGGCCAGACTTTCCCGTTCTTCTATCAATCGGATGCCAATGGTTCAGAAACGGTAACAACCCTGACAGATTGCGAAGGCAATATAGATCGCCCAACAGGAGCCGATGGTTTACCTTTTGCCTTGCGCGCCAAAACATCGCTGTATACCCGCACCTATCGCGCCCTGCATGATGACGTGTTGATGTATGATGAAAATGTCATTCGGGACAATGCACCGCCAACACCGGTTATAGGCGCCGCACAAATCCCTTTGACTTTTCAAAGTCGCGCCATTGCCCTCAACAATGCGTTGTTGACGGTTTCTCCCATTAATGCCTTTGTTTTATCCGGCAAAATACCCGCACTGTCCAATACTTTTGAATGGGCAGGGTTGTCTTTTTCTTGCGCTTTAGTGGGCTATTTGCCCACCTTGCCCGATCCCTACGCCGCCAATGCAGGGGTGTTCAAATGGATGCATCAGGACGCAGAAGGGAAATCAGGTATTTACCTGCTGGAACGCATCAGTCGTTTTTTGGTGGGTAGCCTGCATTGGAAAACCGGCAGCCTGCCGGAAACCCGCTTTATTTTTGGCGATTCCACCGCAGCAGATATTGCTACTTCCTTAAATCCAATGCAAAATAGGGATAATGCCCTTCGCATGGAGGAGAGTACCCGCTCAGAACGTTTGCGCAAAACGACTGAGCGAATGCAACTACATTCGGGGGCAAGACTTCAAAACAATAATTGGACCGGTGAATATGACCTGAATATCCAGGTCAATGACGACAGGCGCTTGAATAACCACCATTTTTTCAGCCTGTTAGATGTCAGTACTGCTGCTGACCAGATGGGGGTCAATCTGGGATATATAGACGAACGATTTTTTTTTGAAAAAACATTTGAAGTAGTACCCGACCAGAATCCCCTTTCTGCCGACGGAATGGATGTAGTGGCCACCGGAAAATTGGTGCGCCTTTTCACTGTGCCGCAAATCAGTTGGGAACCTCTCACCAACCTAAGCGCACCCACCAGCCCAGCAAACGACCCGCCAGCGGGCCTACTAACTTTTAAAGACGACGGCCCGCCAACACTCATTGGCAATACCGGCGGAGATACCGTGACCATTGCGCCGCTGTCGGTAGCCCGGTATTTGGTCAAAAATTACCAGGATCAGCCCAACCAGTTTAAGGCCTGGAGTTTTTTCACGCTCCCGTTTGGCATTTTGGGCATTGCCCGCTACAACCAAAGCATCACGGTCGGCAATTACCCGGCCCGGCCCGGTGCTGCTATTGACTTGATGGAGCAAAAATTTGACGGTGATATTCAAACGGGCCTGCAAATCAGTACCAAAGGATATTTGCATCCGCAGGGTAACCGCAATTTTGAAGGCGCGGTCAGGCAATTGTATAATGTGAGCGATGGATCGGGCAATCCCACCGGTAAAAGTATTTTATCGGCCGTGGTTACCGAAATTTTTAACAATGAATTTGGCCCGGATAACGGGCAACTCATAGATCGCGGCGTACCGGTAGAGCGCTACGATTTCAGCGGTTACGGAGCCAATTTGTTTAGCCACTGGTTAAATCCCGATGCTAAAATAGCCCAAACCTCGCAGGCAAAATTCGACGTTTGGCGCGGGCGCACGGCGCATGAAGTGATTCAGGTGCGCAGCATTTTATACCCGTTTGGTATTCGGGTGGTGCGCACTATTACCATGTTCCGCAACAGCACTGGTTTGGTGTATCGCGTGGACAGCGGCTGGCGCGCCGAAAGCGACGGGGTCTATGATTTTAAGACCATCGTGAAAGACAAATCCAATATAGAGCGATTGGAAACCAACGGGTATGAGTTCCATCCGGGTGTAGTAAGGGGCGTATTCAACGTGCGCAACATCGTGGAATCCGACGATTTGGCACCATTTCCCCGAACTTGGTTCAAAACCACGGGTTATCACATTGATGAAAATGACGGCTTGGCAGCTCCAGTAGGGGCCGGGCAAAGTTTGGCGGTCAAATTAATACCAGTTTATTACGATGCTGACGTGCAAATAGACGATATCGTGCAGGGAGGAACCGATGGCAGAACCGTGTCCAAACGCATGATTGGTTACCTGCAAGTGGCACCACGCGGCGTACCCATTTCTCCTGAATTATTCAAAGAACTGTTAGAATTTCAAAACGGATTGGGCGGACAGGTAGATTGCACCGTCAGCATTGGCGGCAGCGGTCAATTGATGCGCGTCAGCAGGGTAGTGGTACGGCCTTGTGTGGATGGCAGGATATTGTTTGTAGTAGCCGCCGAGGGCATGCCGCTATTGCCCAAAGACGGCAGTTGGAGCGTAGTAAAACACGATAAAACCTCCGGTGAAGTGCGCCCCATCAGCGACGGCGTGGTACCCCTCATTCGGGGCGGCATTCACCCGTTCAATAATTTGGGGAATCGGTTAGAGTTGGCCAATCCCGCCGAATTGTTTGTGCCTGATCGGGAAAACAGGACTGCTCAGTTTGCTTTTTTGCAAAACACCGATACGCAGAAAGTATTGTTTAGAAATCCCTGGTTTGAGCAGGGAAAAAAATTGTTGCAGAGTTCAAAACCTGATATGGCCGATGCTTATCGTCTCCTGAACAGCAAAGGTATTTTTCCGAAATTGGACGGGACTATGCCGCGTCTGGATTTGGCTGATTTTGATCTGGACATTAAAGCAGAGGGCTATAAACTCCTGAACAAGGTGGATCCGGGCAAACTCTTAGAACAGGTATTGCCCGAAGGCCCGGTATATTTTGTCAATGAAAAAGATATAAAAATTTACGTTGAATACGCCAATAAGGATATAAAAGGCAATAAAAAGGGAGATGGGACGGCTAATTTTGATTTGGATAGCACGGCTCGGAAGTGGGTTAACAAAATGAATGATGTCACCATGGTGGTGGATTTATTGGACATGAAGCGTTTGTTTCTTATTCGGGGTAAATTTGATACCGAAAAAGGCAAGTCCCCTTCCTTTATTAAGCCTGAATTGGAGTTTGGAGAAGCCCTGCAACCAGTGTACGAAATCCTGCAAATCTTGTTGGCGCTCAACGGAAAAGATTATGTCGGAGCGCTGTCTAAAGGCTTGAAAATAGCCATGAGCAACAGCCCCAACAACTGGGAGTACAAGTTTCAGGCAGACAAAGAAATACCGGTGTTGCGTTTTCCGCCACCCCTTGCAGACAGCCCGATTGCTCCGCTCCGGGTGGAGGCAGGGCTTAAAATTGGCTGTTATTTCAACGTGGGAATGCCTTTGCCACCAGAGGGATTACCAATGCCGAGTGCAGGTGGTTACGTGGAATTTACCGGAAGACTCAGCGTGATGTGTATTTCAGTGGCAGCCGCTACCGTTTATGCCGTGGGCACCTGCGTGCTGCGCATCAGTGCGGATACGGTTCGTGGGCCGGGATTGGCCATGAAAATAGGTTTTGGGGTGGAATTGAATGTGGGGCTACCCGTTATTGGCAATGTTAGTGTTTATTATGGTGTCGGCGTGGAAATATCTATTGATACCCGCGTCATAGTTGTCGGTGCGTTCATTGTTTTCAGGGGGCGTGCTGAAATATTGGGCGGTTTGGTGACCATTCAAATTCAGATTGAAGCCTCCGGTAAAATCAAACGGGAACTCGCCCCGCCGGAACGCACGGAATGTATCGCTCAAGTAACGTTTAGTTTAGACATCAGCATCTTCTTAGTCATTAACATCAGTTTTTCCAAAAGTTTTCAGGAGAATCGGCAAATTGCTTAATTATGGAAGCCAGAATTAGTATCCTAACTTTTCCCCAACGCATCGAAAATAATCGTTTGTTTTTCAATGTGTTGGTCATACCGCGCAACCACAATCCCCTCGTCAGTGAGCCGGTGCAGGGCCTTTCTCCTGCATGGATAAAAGCCAAATTGCGGCTGCAAGCCTGTTTGTTGCCTTCCCTGACCGACTACCCGCGCCTTGATTTGCCTGCTGTCAAAACAGTACTGCCCATTATGCCCGTTTTGCCGGAAGCAACCACCATTTTTAAACAATTGGCGGCGCAATTCGATATCAGCAGTACGGCTACCGCAGAGCCACCTGCCCCAAATCATTTTGCCCGAAAATACCTGCCGAACAGTTACCGGGAGGCGTTTAACTTTACAAAACCCCGCACCAACCGTGCCGCCATTGATGACAGCTATGCCTGCGCCATCGGTAAAGAAAAGGAAATTGATCCGTTGTTTAAACCCGACAACGATCAGGTGAGCTGGGGGCAGGTGTTTGGCTTTTGCCTGCGCCAACCAGCCATTGCCCGCAAATGTGGCTTCATTCAGGAGGGTTTTATAGACCTCACCCCCGGCCAATTGGCCAATGGCGGCTGGCTTTATGTGGATTTTGTACCCGGCTCCAACTACCATAATGCGGTGGATTTGAGTTTCGCAAAACGCTATGCTGCCAGATTGCCGAAGGTAGCGGCTGGCACAAATCGCCGCTTATTTGCCCCGGTTTTGTTCCCTGTTCGCCACGATCTGGGCGCACTCCCGGACAACCCGGAAGCGCCTGCTGCTGCCCTTTACGACGAACTGTTGCTCGAAGCGGGTATCTATGATGATGGTTTTACCAAAATTATACACGCTCATCAACCCGTGAGCGATCACCTCTTGAAAGAAACACCCGATGCAGAATATCCCGTTACCAACGATGCTGGTATTCGCTTAGCTTGGGATGATGAGCAATTGTTGATCTGGATGAACCGCCAAATGGAAGAAGACAGCGCGAAGCCTGGTCGCCGGGTTGATGCGCCAATGGGCGTATTTGGCTATCGGGTGGATGCAAGGGTATTTAATGGCGATCCTGATAACCCAAATCCGTGGGTATCGCTTTGTCAGGTACAAAACCGGGTGAACTTAGCCTTAGGTGCCGCCGAAATTGCCCCGGCAGGCGCACAGCAGGAATTGAATGTGGAGGTGTATCCTGCCATTCCCGATGGTCGGAAAAATCATTTTTGGCTGCCCGCTTATTTTGCTTACTGGACGGGCAAAAGTTTAGTGCTACAGGATGATGACGCCATTGATATTTACAAAAAAGACCAGAACGAGTTGAACGGCAACCAACAGGTCAGTAAAAACGGGATGTACGACCCCATTGGTTTGGATGGCATTCCGTTACTGTACGGCAGAACGTATGAATTCAGGACGCGATTGGCTGATATGACCGGCGGCGGGCCGCCCGCTGCTGAACAACACATCTATGACGCAGAGGCTCCGATAGCACGACACTCCTTCAAACGTTACGCGATTCCGCAGACGGTTCGTCTGCAAAATATCTTGCCTGAAAATGACGGGGATTATTTGCAGGATAATCAATTGACGGTACAGCGGCCTTTACTCGGATATCCCAGTGTGTTATTTACAGGGGCTTATCCCAATGCGGTGGATTTGCTGAAGGCGGATTTTGCAGGGGCGGCTGGCAAACGCGACATTGGCATCGCTGATCCGGATGTTGATCGTTTGGAAATAGAAGTGGCGGTGCGGGCGTTGGATATGGATACGACGGTGCTGAAAAAGAACCCAAAAGATCAATACGCAATCCTCTACAAGACCAATCGGGCGTTTCCTGCCGGTTTCGACGATGCTTTATCGGTGCCATTCACGTTTGTTGATCGCCCGGTATTGCATTTCAACGGCTCGCCCAATCTTGCATTGTTGGGCCTTTCCGACAACAATGACCTGATTGATGATATGCCAGATTTGGTATTGCCCACGCACCGCGATATTCAGATCACGATTCGGGCTGTTTGCCGGGAACAAAACGACTATTACGGAAAAGGCACGAGCATCTCTGGCATGCAAACACAGTTCCTGATCCGCCGCGCTGCTACTACGGAAGCGGATATTTTTAAAGCCACGAGTGAACTTACCCGCATCCGGGGCATTTATCTGCGCCGCCCCCAAGAGCAAAAAGTGACAGCGCAAGTGAAGCACGTTTTTTTTGGAGCCGTTGCGCAACCGGATCAGCAACCGGAATTGATAGACCGATTGTCCACTTCCATTGATGTGGAACATAAAGGCATGTCGCTTTTAGGAAAACCCGGTCAGCGTTGGCAATTTGGGGCCGGTCGCGCTATTCGGCACACCCTCGCGCCGGATAATACGAGCCTGACTTTTGCTACAAAAGATGATTTAATCAACCACTGGCTGGTACCCATTACACTGCTCTTAAACCGCGACTGGTCGTGGGATGGGGCAGAGCCGGTCAGTATTGATATTTTTCGCCGTAAAAAATTTTTACAGGCAGCAGATTGGGAACCGGAAACCTTGATAGGAGATATTGAACTAAAAAAAGCGGTCAATATTCAGGCATTGACGAATGCTGACCGGACGCAGACTTTTCTTTGTTTTATAGATGCGGTAGCGCCGCAATCAGACGACCCGGCGTTGTTCCCGGATGAAATTTTGCTGGAGTATCGGATAGTACCCAATTTTAGAACGGATAATCCGGCCCTGATTAAAGACGACCCGCTGCTGCTGAGCCTCCACCTGCCCATCACGACCATTCCGGCGCAGATGCCAACGGTTGTAAGCGCGGGAGTTGCTATGAGCCGCTATGTACGCGATGCTGATTACGCTAATACAGAGGTTCGGCAACGCTATCTGTGGGTAGAATTTGATAAACAGGCAGATAACCCGCGCGATGCTTATTTTGGGCGCATCACGGCGTACGCGCCTGATCCTTTGCTGGCGCAATGGACGGAGGACTGGATGGTGCCGCGTCTGGAACCCGCTTTATCCATTGACCCGGAACCGGTGCGTATCATTAGCCCTGGTCACAGCGACAACCAGGCCGGACTGAACGCTATGCAGCAATTGATACCCGCTACGGATAGCAAGCGGCATTTTTTGGTGCCGTTGCCGCCGGGGCTGCACCCGGAGTCGCCAGAATTATTTGGTTTTTTCACCTACGAATTCCGGGTGGGGCATCGTGAAAGTTGGAGTACGGCACAAGGCCGTTTTGGCCGTGCATTGGCTTGTCAGGGTGTGCAACACCCTATGCCGCAACTGATTGGGGTACCGGACCGCGATGAAAAACGCATCCGGGTATCGGCTGCTCACGCAGAAGCGGTATTTGATGGCCGCCGGGTGACCGCTCGGCCCGTTCGCACCCAGTTGTGGGCCTTGCTCTATGCACAGGCACGCATGGCCGACAACAGCGACAACCGCAATATCCTGCTCAATGACCGACTGATGCGGACAGAAAGCAATAGCATCATCAATGCGGATGGCCGCATACTGCTTTTTCCGAAAAATACCGATGAGCCGGAACGCGCCACAGCGGAATGGAGCAATGCGGAGATTACTGAATTGCTAAAAATGTATGGACTGCCTGCTGACAGCGAACTGAGTGTATTGTGTGTAGAAATGATGCCAACCACAGAACAATTTCTGATGTCGCCGGAACAGAACAAATTGACTCAAGCATTGACGCAACGAACCAATGACCCGGCTTCGGCCTTGTTTTCGTTGCGGGCAACTGCTTCGGCTATTACCCAAAAAAGGGTGCCGGATGTGCCAGAGGAGCTGCTGGCCCGCCCGCTTTCTGATGATTTAGGGTATTACCGCATCTTGAGGACTTCTACCTTGATGGCGGTACCGGAGGTGTGTTGTATGGATTGTTGAAATGGTTGATTTGACGCACACCTCAGCAAGTTAAAACCGCTTTCAAACAATTATCCTCCTTTTTATCAAAAACCCGATACGCTTCCGCCCCGTCTGCCAGCATAAACCGGTGGGTGATCACTGACGCAATATCCAATCGCTGCACCGCCCCATCCCGAATCAATTTTTCGGCATAGAAATGCGCCGGACACCGCCCGATGCGGTACGTCAAATTTTTGTTGTACGCCTCAGCCGGTGAAAACGGAAAATGCTCCGAGGTGTGTACCCCTACCGAAGTCACCGTGCCGCCGGGTCGGACCAGTTCCACCGCAAGCCGCAAAGCAGCCGGGCTGCCCACCGCTTCCAGCGCAACATCCACGCCCCGGCCACTGGTAGCGTCGTGTAGGATCGCCTGAAAACCCGGCTCTGCCACGTTAATCGGAGTTGCCCCAAAGGATTGCGCTTTCGCCAATCGCTCGGGAACCGTGTCAAGGGCAAAAACCTGTGCCGCACCGAGGTCTTTCGCGCCCAAAACTGCCATCAATCCAACCGGTCCACACCCCACCACCCCGCAAGTCATACCTGTTTCCCGGCGAATACCCGCCATATCAGCACAGAAATATCCGGTTGAAAAAATATCGCCGAGCAATAAGCCTTGCTCCGGGGAAAGGTCGGAGGTGAGGTGAATCAGCGTAGTGTCGGCCATAGGAACCCTGACAAATTCCGCCTGACCTCCGTGCAAGCCCTGACCATTTTCGCGCCAGCCATATAATTTCCCGCTTTCACACCGGGCCGTAAGACCCGTTTTACAAAAATAGCACACACCACAAGAAGTGGTAAAAGGGCTAAAAACCCGATCGCCCACCCGGAAACGCCGTACTGCGTGTCCGGTTTCTACAATTTCTCCGGTAAACTCATGCCCCATCACCGTACCGCAATCGCAGCCCGGTTCGCGTCCGTGAAAAACGTGCATATCGGAACCACAAACTCCGGCGAGTTGTACCCTGACAATTGCATCGCCGGGTGCTATAATTCTCGGATCCGCGATGTGCGTGAAACGAACGGTTTGAAGCCCTTCAAAAGTGATGCCTTTCATGTGTGCTGCAATAATTTAGGTGTGTGAAATTTTCAGGCAAAGTTATCATAGTCAGCGCAATTAGATGGAAATAAAATATTTGTTCGCTCATTCCAAGAAAATCTGGTAAATTTGTGCCCGATTACCTAAGAAACGAGTAAATAGTCCGCAATGCAATTCAATAAGTAGTCCACAGTCGGCAGTCAACAGTCTCACAAACCCTTGATAATAAGGTAATTAATGAAATTCAAAACTACGATTATTTCTATTTACCTATTTATTATCCATTAATTGCCCATTTTTTTTGTAAATGAATTAATCGATTCTCTTTCCACTACTCTATGTCCTATCAACCAACACAGCGCACCACCCCCAGCCGATATGCCAACAAAAGGATGCACTACGACGAGGCAACCGTTCACAGCATTTTAGATGAAGCCCTGTTTTGTACTGTCAGTTATTCGGTGGACAATCAGCCTTTTTCCATTCCCACCGGGTTTGTCCGCAAGGAAGATAAATTGTACATTCACGGCTCTGTCGGCAGTCATTTTTTGCGAGAAATAGAAAAAGGTATCCCGGTTTGCCTCTCTGTGATGCTTACCGATGCTTTGGTAGTGGCTAAATCAGCCTTTAACCACTCTGTCAACTATCGCTCCGTGACCGTTTTTTCTAACGCCGAAAGAATAGATGATTATGATCGAAAAGCCTTGTTTTTCAAAGAGTTAACTGAAAAAATGGTGCCGGGTAGTTGGGGGTATCTGCGCCCCATGACACCGAGTGAAGTAAAAAAAACTATGCTGTTGTCTTTCGATCTAAAAGAGGTGTCGGCTAAAGTTCGATCCGGGATGCCTATGGATGACGAAGAAGATCAGGCTTTGCCGATTTGGTCAGGATTGATACCCATTCCAAGCAAAAGACTCACGCCGATGCCGGATGAATTAAGCCGGGCAATACCTTTACCGTCTCATTTGTCTTACTGATTTAAGCAGCAATACATGAAAATTGTGGTAACCGGGCCGGAATCTTCGGGGAAAACCGCTTTGACGCTGGCCTTAGCCCAGGCACTTAACAGCCCTTTTGTTCCTGAATTTGCACGGTATTATTTGCTGCACCTCGGCAGGCCCTACCAACAAGACGATTTGAGAAATATTGGTCGCGGACAACGCATTTGGGAAGACAGGGGCAAACAGAATCATCCCCAAAAATACTTGATCTGCGATACCGATTGGACGGTACTGCATATTTGGGAAACCTGGAAATATAAAACAGCAACGGCATGGCAACAAGGGTATGGCCCGCCCGTGCCCGCTGATCTGTACCTGCTTTGTGCGCCCGATTTTCCGTGGCAACCCGACCCGCTGCGCGAAAACCCTGATGATCGTGAGGAATTATTTCACTGGTACGAAAAACTGCTTTCCGATCATCCGTTGAATTACTGCGTTTTGAAAGGCCCGCTTGAAGCAAGACTCCTGACAGCGATGCTCGCCGTTGAAAGCCTTTCAAAAAGCATCAAACAGTCGTAAAACTCATCATTAATAACTCATAACTATTATATTGGAACCTGTATTTGGCACTGCCCGTTTAGAAAAATTGCTACCCCGCATCCGCGAATTTGTTGAAAATGAACTCGTTCCGCTGGAATACGACTTTTTGCACCAACCCATTGCCACCTCCATGGCGGTATTAAATCAGAAGCGGGCAATGGTCAAAAAAGCAGGTCTTTGGGGCCTTCACCTGCCGGAACACGAAGGCGGGCTGGGCCTTACCTTATGCGAATTCGGGCAGGTCAGTGAAGCGTTGGCCTGGACTCCTTTTTACGGGCATTATACCTTTGGTTGTCAGGCACCAGATATTGGCAACACGGAGATGATCGCCAAATTTGGCTCGCCAGAGATTAAAAAACGGTTTTTAGCGCCCTTGGTAAAAGGCGAAATCCGCAGTTGCTTCTCCATGACTGAACCCGAATTTGCCGGCTCTAACCCTACCCGATTGGCAACAACTGCCGTTCAGGAAGGAGATCATTACGTCATCAACGGACATAAATGGTTTACTTCTTCGGCACAGGGTGCTGCTTTTGCCGTAGTCATGGCAGTGACCAACCCGGAGGCACCGCCACACCAAAGAGCCAGCATGATCATTGTGCCAACCGACACCCCCGGTTTTGAGTTTGTGCGCAATATTCCTGTTTTTGGAGAAGCTGGAGGCGATTGGTTTAGCCACGCAGAAATTCGGTACAGAGATTGTCGCGTACCAGTTGATTACCGTGTTGGCGAAGCAGGTATGGGTTTTAAATTGGCACAGGAACGCCTCGGCCCGGGTCGGATTCACCACTGTATGCGTTGGATCGGGCAGGCCGAACGCGCTTTCGATATGATGTGTCGTCGGGCGGTAGCGCGGGAAATAGGAGATGGGGTAGTACTGGGTGAAAAACAGTTCATTCAGGGTTTTATAGCCGAAAGCCGCGTGGAAATTGATGCTGCCCGTCTGTTGGTCTTGCGCACTGCCAGAAACATTGATCTGCATGGTCAGGCAGCCATTCGGGAAGAAGTATCGGGCATTAAGTTTTTTGTTGCCAATATGGTACTCCGCGTAGTGGATCGCGCCATTCAGGTACACGGCGCATTGGGTGTTACCGATGACGTTATTTTGTCTGCCATCTATCGGCACGAGCGCGGTGCGCGTATTTGGGATGGTGCCGATGAGGTGCATAAACAAAGCTTGGCCACTGCTATTTTGAAGCGATACGGGATGGCACGGAAATGAATTATTTGAAAGGTTAGAGATGAATTGCGTAACAAAAACCGCCAAGTTTTTAACAAGGGGTTTTAACCCATGATGAAGGCTCAAAGAAGCATATTAACCCTTCCATTTTTTTTCAACGGGGTTGTGTAAAGAGTGTAGCCCATAATTTTTCAAAAATATCAACCAAATAAAATATGGTTTTGTGCTTATTTGCTAGCGTTAATAAAATTTTTACTGACAATAATGACGGTTAATCAAATTAATATTCGAAAAAAGTATAAATAATTTTTTTAATAATTACTCTTTACACAACCCCGTTATAAGCACAACGCATGACTACCACTCGCATACTTCACCTCGTCGTACTGCTGCATATAGCCGCTACAGCCTTTGCGCAGCAAAACAGCAGCCTTGACAGGCATCGTTTATTAGTGCCTGTTCCAACGATCCACTTCCAATTGAAGGGTATTCAAACCCCGCTATTGCTGCACCTGCCCCCTTCCACCACAACTGCTTCATCCATTATTCCGGTATTCCTTCCGCGTTGGCGTGCAGAGGAATTGCCTTTTTTTTGTAAAATAGAACATCAGTGGGGTAAAAAAATGACCATCCCGTTCAAATTCAGGTTAGGATCGGTAGAATACGTAGATTGGTTAGAAGGTAAAAAGTAAAATGAGGCATCCTGACCGCATGTAAAACGGAGCACATCCTTGCCCGTTTAAATTTTAACGTACCTTGCTAAGGCGGTATAGGCTATTAGGAACGGTGTCAAAATAAAGTATCCATCTTATCTGATTCCTTTTTACTCAAATTGCCCATCTTTTTGTTTAAATTGCCCCACTATTAGCCCAAAAAGATCGTTATTTGAGCAAAAACTAATCTTCCTAAGTTTAGTACTTTATGCTGACACCGTTCCTTAAATGAAAAAACTGCTACCCCGCTGGCACTGAGATAGCAGTCATGCACACAAAAAAGGGATTATACAGGATGAAATTCACCTGATAACATATATAAGGAACGGGGAGGAGGGTAACTTACTTCAAACTTGATGCTCATCTGTATGTCCGGTAAACAAACAGCGCGGATCATTAAGCGTTTTCGATTGATCATTTCTAATCCTGCCCCGAAGCATAGCCAAAACGTGGGACAAAGGTATATATTCTAAAAATAAATTGTCATTTATATTTGCAAAATTAACTATTTTTTAACATTTTGTTATTTTTATTGACAATTAATAAGTTTTTATTTTATTTCATAAATTTTATTTAAAAATATAAATGGTTGTTTATCATTTAATTAAATATTAAAAATATAAATATTCGATTTTACATTGTTTTACCTCTTGACAAGTATGGAGACATCTATTACCTTTGCACCAGTAAATTAAACAACAAACTTATCGCGTAACAGGCCTAATCCAAATTTGCTCCAAAAAATTGCAAACACAAGAAGCCCCAACAGTTCTAATTTCAACCCTAATCATTTTCGTTTTTAATCAGGAAAGGTGGATGTTGTTCCGTGTTTTGACACTGAACACAGTGCTTGGTTATTATCGGTAAAACGGTTTTTTACCCGTTTTACAATAACACAGAGGGGGTTGACAGCAGAAAGTCACAATGGGCTTACATTTGGGTGTGATCGTGAATTTTTTTAACGGAAGCACTAATATGCAACTTGAATCAACGCTTAAAAATAATCTGTCTAACAACCTTGTCAGGCTACGAGAAAGTCGGGGGCTGACACAAAGTACATTGGCAGATATCCTTCAAAAGGAGCATGACCTCAAAATCATGCGGTCGAACATAGCAGCATACGAGACAAGAGCAGCAGTGCCAAAATTGGAAGCACTGTATGCCTTTTCGCGGTTCTTTGAGCGCAGTATTGATGACCTTATCAGCAATCCTGATTGTTTAAACAGCCGCGTGGCGATGGATGTATCGGAAGTAGATAAATGGACAAATGATTTTTCTAAGATAACTGCCGGTTTTCAGTTTTACAAAGTGTTGTGCGCACGATTATTCAGCGTAGCACAGACAATTGACCTGGAGCCCGAAGATAAAAAAGGTAAAATCTCTTTTACAGAACGAATGATGTTTGCACACCGCGAAATGTTTTTGCGTAACAGTGAAGATTTCCAGAACACGTTAAAAGAAATTTTAACCCCCGATGAATTTATGATATACGATGCAACACAAAAAGGACAAGGGTTTATCGAAATTGCAACAACACTCAGCAGAACGGAAGAGGTAGCCATTAGTCTGTTTGATAACGCAAAAGAAAAAATTAAAAAGTACATATATGAGCAGCCTCTTTGAAGCATAAATTCCCAATAACCAAATACCCAATATAATCCATTTTTATTCATAAAACGATCATTAACAAAATATTATGGGCATTTTTTCAAAGCAATTAAAACCCAGCCAACCCGACAATGGTTTGTACCAAATAGACAGCCAACTTGAAAGATTTATGGATAGGCCCGTCTTTGATCATGCGTTGATTTCGCACCCAATTGAAGGTGCGACGGATGCACAATTTTTAGATTTTATAAAAAAATACGGGAAAGAAAAGGCAGGTGATCTACTGACGAAGATTCCACCGTTGATTCTTTTGCTGATTTTTTGTACTGCGCTGCTATTGAGATTAGCCCCCCTCCATTTCGGCAACAGCCATATTGTCTGTGCCGATGGTCCGCCAAGTTTAATTGCGTTACCATCGTCTGCCGAAACCGATTCAAATTTTTCACTTATTCAACATTCAAACGACATGACATCCTCCTATCATATTATCCTGCCCGAACAAAAGACCCACATACACACCTTCAATAGAGTTAGTACACCAATACCAATACCAATACCACCAGTGCTAATAGATCCGACAGTATGGAAAATGAAAAATGAAGATTTTGACATAGCAGCCATTAAACCTATTGATATAGCAACATTTGGGGAAGCAGCAGTGGTATGCGTCTATTTTTCCTGCCACGGCACTGCTGAAAATACTACGGAACTTAATATTTCAAAAGGAGACAAAATACTAATTGCCTCCAGTGGGTTTATCAAAACGGGCATTGAAGCAGGTTTGTCGGGACCGGAGGGTATTCGACCTGATACAAAAAATTTAAATATTACACAGAAAAATCTGTTACCCCAATACAATTATGGTGCCCTGCTGTACAGAATAGGGACGCAAAATGCCTGGAAGTGTTATGACCCTCAAAATAGCGCTGTTTTCACTTCCGCTACTGAAGGTCCGCTGGAATTCACAATAAATGATACCAATTTGAGTGATAATACCGGAGTTTACCCGATTATCGTTAAAATAATAAAAAATAAAAGCACTGATTGACGAATGATAAGTAGTCCACAGTCCACAGTCCACAGTCGGCAGTCCACAGCCTCACAAACCTTTGATAATAAGGTAATTAATGAAATTCAAAACCACGATTATTTCTATTTGCCTACTTAGATAACAAATGACAACTGTGAAGAATGACAATGATTAAGAATAATGATGAATGACAATTTATGATGAATGACAATTATGATGAATTGAAGTATATTTCAAAATCACTTGGTTGGAAAAATTCGAAATATCGTTTGTTTTCGCCTTGATAATTATACTGAATGTTTACTTTTTTACTTTCCAAAAAATCCTTTTGTTCACTCCTACCCAATGAAATTTATTCAAAGCGAGGTCTCTTAACAAACCGAATGCAAGTAGTCTGAACCAAATATCATCGTGTAAAATCAATGAAAGCACGGAAGCAAATCCGATACCAGTACCATTTAAGTACTGAGATGTCGAGATTTGCTTCCTTTTTTTTGTGCCGCAACCTTTTTCTTTTAAAACACTATGATAGTTCTGCCGGAATGCAGACTTTTGACCCTGTTATTTTAACAAATCAACAAATCAACATATTAACAAATCAACATTTATGTCCCGGCTGCTCACCTTTCTGCTATTATTACCACTTTTTGTCACTGCACAGGAGACCGTCTCCATGCGTGATATGTCTTTTTGGAAAACCTCCACACAAAACAACTGGCAGGTAACAAGCGATGTCAACGCCGATCTGAAAATAAAAGAAGCAATGACCACAACACCCGGCAGCGGAGTTCTGGTCAATCTGCCAACCGAAAAAAACAGAGCCAACCTACAATCAGTAACAGAATATGGCGATGTAGATGTGGCTTTTGATTTTATGATGGCCGCTCACTCTAACTCGGGTTTCTACCTGCAAGGACGGTATGAAGTACAATTATTAGACAGTTGGGGCGTAAAATACCCGGGCTATAGCGATTGTGGCGGCATCTACGCCCGCAGACGCTTCGCACCTAAAACAGAGAACTATGAAGGACACGCTCCCCGCCAAAATGCCTGCCTTGCTCCGGGCTTATGGCAACACATAGAAATTTCTTTCCAAGCACCGCGATTTGATGGTTCTGGTAAAAAAACCACTAATGCCCGTATGTTGAGCATCCAGCTAAATGGCGTCACCATTCATGAAAATGTGGAACTCACCGGCCCCACCGGAGGCCCGATTTCTGAAGGGGAGGCCCCCGTCGGCCCGTTTATGATACAAGGCGATCACGGTCCCGCAGCATTTCGCAATATGGTTGTTACCAAACGCAGCGGACAACCCGCCGGACTCGGCCCCATCCATTACGCAGTATGGTACGGACGCTATCGAGATGAATCTGAGTTTAAAGACAAAAAACCGGAACTAACCGGCACGACCGATAAATTGACTTGGAAAGTAAGCAGTAAGGAAGACGAATACGCCATGAAGTATAACACTACCGTACTGGTTCCTAAAGCCGGTATGTATAAATTTATCTTTCAAATGGCAGGCCGTTCCGTTGTGCGTATCAATGGAAAAGAAGTTTTAGCCGATGCCTGGACCTACGCCAGTGACCAGCGGCAGGTGTCTGTTGACTTGCCTGCCGGCGCGACACCACTCGAATTCACCATTACCAAAATGGACAACTGGATGCCGCCCATGCTGGGTATGTGGATAGAAGGCCCTGACACCCGCCCCACGGAATACCACGATTTTAACTCTGTTTTGGCACTGCCGGCCCCTGATCCCATCTTTTTGGATGCTAAAGAACCAGTTGTTTTTCGTTCTTTTATGGATATGCAATACAAAGGCGGGGCCTGGGGCGACAACAAACACCGTGTGGCGCACGCCGTCAGCGTAGGCGACCCACAAGGGCTTCATTATACCTATGACTTAGATAATGGTGCCTTGTTTCAAGTATGGAAAGGTGAATTTCTCTTCAATTCTCCTATGTGGGACAACCGGGGCGACGGCTCCTCTCGGCCGCGTGGTGCCCTACTGCCCTTAGATGACAGTCCGGTGGTGGTTATTTCCGCCAACTCTATCGATGGTGACCCCGGCAAATCCGGCGATGCCCCCACCTTAGAGCGGATGCGCGAAAAAACCAGTTATCGCCCGTTGGGTTACGACCTCGACCCGGAAGGTCGCCCCATTTTTCGCTACCAAATACATGGCACAACCGTTACAGACCAAATTCAGGTCATGGAAGGGGGCAAATACTTGACCCGCACCCTGAAATTTACTAATTTACCTTCCGGAAAAACCTTGTTGTGCAGATTAGCTACGGGTACTTCCATCACGCTTTTGGATAAAACTACCTGGCTGGTGGATGGCAAACGGTATTACCTGCAAATTCCTTCGGACAAAGCACAACCCCGTGTGGAAAACATCAATGGACGGGCGGTATTGGTCGTGCCAGCGCAGACAGAAGTGACGTATTCAATCGTTTGGTAGAATTATATGGTGTTTTGGTGTTTTGGTTGCACCTTATTGTTAATGACTGTAGCCTGCCGACTTTTTATTTACCCAATACTTCAAATTTTTGCACTAATCGGTTTCCGTCTTTATCCACCAATGTCAGTATATGTGGTCCTACAGCAGGCTGCAACGCTACTTGATGAAAAGTGATAGTAGTGGTCACGTAGACACCATCTAAATGCCAAAAAATGGGGGTATCGGCGTTGCGATGGGCAACTTGAAACACCGTTTTACCTAGTGTGCCATTTAATTCCACCGGCACGTAAATCCGCGCCGGGTGTTTAGGATAGATCAATTGCATGGGCAGGCGACTGGCTTCCGCAGCGACTCCTGCGAGGCAATCTGCCCGGAAAGGCGGTGGCGGTATATAATCGGGATGTTTGCTACGGTAATAAAATTCCTGAAGTGGCTCCAGCACAAACCAGGGCTGGTGTTGCATTTGCGTTGGCGATTCACACTCACTGTTCACCTGCCATTGCCCCGTAGCATCCAAATGGAGTAACTGATGATACACGCAGACAGGAGCAGTTAAGCCGCTTTTGGGGACCCAGGTAGTGTCTTTTTCGCAATACTCCCCCGCTCGAAACCCGCTTTGGCGACAGACTGCTGCCGGCACCATGCCATCGTAGGGCGGATCAAACCAACGCCCGGCAGCGGGCAAAATATTTACGATTTCAAATAACACTGGTGCAGCCATCTCTACTCCAATGAGTCCGGGGCGGCCTTCCCCATCGGCATTACCTACCCAAACACCAATGGCGTACTCCGGAGTAACGCCGGCAGCCCAGGCATCGCGAAAGCCAAAACTGGTGCCGGTTTTCCATGCCACTGGCCTGCCAGCCCGAAACACCGCCCATTCTCCGGCGCTGACGGGCCTTTCCACTTCCTGCATGGCTTCAAAAGTGTGCCAAATAGCCCCGGCACTCAATAAATCCGTTTCTTTTTGTAAATTGTTTTTGGAATGCGCGTTGGCTGGTTTATCTTCCATAATAAACACTGGCGGCCTGAAATCTAAAGGATCATAACGGCCATTCCGGTCGTAAAAATTGCCTAAAGTGCGCCCCATACAGGCATATACATTCGTAATATCCAGTAAATTAGCTTCTGCGCCGCCCAGAATAAGGGATAATCCGTAATGATCCGGCGCTTTCTGAATCGTGGTCAGGCCGAGGCGTTTCAGGTTAAAGTGAAATTTTTCAAGGCCATATTGTTTGAGCAACAACACAAAAGGTACGTTAAGCGAGCGAATCAACGCCCGCCGGGATGCCACAGCACCGTCGTAGGTTTCGTAATAATTTTCCGGTTTGTATTGCCCCAATTGCGTGGGTACATCCGTCAGGAGGCTACGGGGCAGGATATCGCCGCTTTCCAAAGCCAGGGCGTAGAGGTATGGCTTCAAAATACTGCCCGTGCTGCGCGGTGCAGCCAATACATCCACCGATTCACCGTGTGCTTTCCCGGCACCCGGCACATTACCGAGGTAAGCCCTTACTTCACCAGTAGGCACGTGAATGACCACTGCCGCCAGGTTGTGTATATCATTGCCCTGATAGATTGCCTGGCGGCGGGCCAAAATTTCCGTCAATCGTTCCTGTAAATCTGCATCAATAGTCGTCTTAAAGCGGTTGGTTTTCCCCCCGGCAGCGAGTGATAGCCGATCTAAGAGGTGGGGCGCTCGTTGCGGCAGCGGCAGCGGGGATTCGGGTAGCGGCTCTGAACGCGCTAATTCACAGTCGTCCGCGTCTAAATATCCCGCATTTTGGAGGTTGAGCAGCAGGTTGTTGCGCTTCTGGAGCAGGGCGTTTCGGTTTCTGCCGGGGTGTATTAGGGCCGGACTGTTGGGCAACACCGCCAGCATAGCAGCCTCCGCCCAACTCAATAATTCGGGTTTTTTACCATAATAACGCCACGCAGCGGCTTCCAACCCTACGACGTTGCCGCCAAACGGCGCATGAGCGGCATAAAGGGATAGTATTTTCTTTTTTGAATAGCCGGCTTCCAAACGGGTAGCCATGAATATCTCCACGATTTTTTGCCACACCGTTCTACTCGGATTGAGCCTTGCCATCCTGATGACCTGCATGGTGATGGTGCTGCCGCCGCTGACCACGCGCCCGTTTTTCAGGTTGCCCCACAAGGCCCTGCACACCCCGACGGGGTCAACACCCGGATGGTACCAAAAGCGCTTATCTTCAAAAGTCGTCAGTGCTTTGGCGTATTTTTCCGGCACCGCCCGCCCGGCAGGAAATCGCCATTGACCATCGGTGGCAATGCGCGCACCAAGCAATTCCCCTTCCCGGTCTTCCAGCACTACGGAAACGGGATCATTGAATAATGGAGACGGCAGGCAGAACAACCAAATGAAGAACGCGAGCGCTGTGGTGGCACTCAGATAGGGGTGTTTTTGGATAATCCGCCGCATAAAGGCTCGAACCTGGCGGAAATATTGGAGAAAGAGGTCAAGTTTCATTAATTTCAATGGTTTTAGGTGCAAAGCAGAAGTAATACCAGCCAAATAAGTAGTTCATTCCTGTGCCGTATTAACACTACTGAAAGATGGCTTCGAGCGTATCGTTGACTTCCTCTTCCGAAAATTCTTCCGGGTCAATTTTGCCGTCATTCCATTCCATCATGTCGCCGTATTCAGGGTGTTTAGGATTAGCCATGATTTCCAGCATGTTGTAGTAGCCCCAAATGCCGCCACAATCTTCCGGTGGGCAGGCCATTTTGCCGCCGGTACAACGGGGATAAAAAGTATCCGGTTCGGGGGCAAGTATTTTTTCCAGCAAAATATCGTGTTCCCAGCCATCACCGAAGTCGTATTCGTACCGAATTTTTGATTTTTCTGCCGGGAATGCCTTTTTGATGGTCATTTCTGCAGCCTCTTTATAATCCCCATTATCCCAATCTATGCCAAAATCAAGTTTCGAGGTAAACAAACGCCCTTTTATATTGAAAGAATGAAGGTGCGAGTTATCCCAGCTCATGGACTCTTGCACAATGGTATGCAAGTCCGCTAAGGTAAAAAGTGAAGATACCTCTACTCGTCGCCAAATGGTTGGTTTGGAGCCGAGCAGGGTGATTTTGAGTTGAAAAATTTGATCTTCTGCGGGGGTATTTGCCTTTTTTGCCATAATAAAAGTTGAATTTAGAGAAATTTGGTATTTTATGAAATGACGGTTGCAAAGGTAGCAAAAATATCATCTTTCATAATAGTTACCACGTTTAGTTAGTACTGAGCATTAGAAAATTTGCACAATAAATTGATAATCAATTATCTGAAGCAGCCTCAACACGCAATAATAAAATCTTCATACTACTTACTCATTTATTATTACTTATTAATTCCGGCTTTTGTATACCTTCGCGCCGGTTTTATCAGATTTATGGCACATTGGTTTTCAACAACGCTATCAGTAAATATGGATTTTAAGAAACTTCTTCCCCACTTAATCGCCGTCGCAGTAATGCTGCTCACGGCAACCCTTTTTTATGCGCCGAATGCCTTTAGTGGCAAAGTGCTGCCACAACCGGATAATGACAAGGCAAGGGCCATGCAAACGGAAATCCGGTATTATTTAGATAAGGAAGGGAAAGCCCCGCTGTGGACAAACAGTGCGTTTGGCGGAATGCCTTCTTTTCAGATCATTGCTCCGATAAAAGGCAATCTGACGCAGCCGGTGTATCGCACCATGTTTATGTGGCAGGATTATACGAGCGTGTGGGCGCAGACGTTCGCCGCCATGTTGTGTATGTACCTGCTGCTGATTGTTCTGGGAGCCAATTGGCGTTTGGCGGTTTTTGGCGCTTTGGCTTACAGCATCAACACCTATAATGTAGATATTTTGGAAGCAGGTCACTCCACCAAAATGGCGGCACTGGCCCTGACTCCGGGCGTATTTGCCGGGGTGATACTCTTAGGAAAGGGCCGGTGGCTGCTGGGAGGAGGGGTGCTGGCTTTGTTTTCATCCATGCAGATTTTTGCCAATCACCCGCAAATCACGTATTATACCCTACTATTAACGGGCATCTATTTTGCAGCAAAATTAGTAGAATCTATCCGCAGTGGCGACCTGATAAACTGGACAAAAGCAGCGGCTGTCTGCACGCTGGCGCTCGTGATTGGCTTTGCTTCCAATACTTCCCGGCTTTGGCCCACATTTGAATACGGCAAAGAAACCATCCGCGGCAGTTCGGAATTGACGCAGCGCAACATCGGTCGCGGTAATGGCCTTACAAAGGACTACCTCTTTGGCTGGAGTTATGGCATCGGTGAAAGCCTAACGCTGATCGTACCCCGCGTGTACGGCGGCGGTGCTAACGAGCGCCTGATGAACACCAAATTGTTTGAAACGGTGAGTAGGGGGGCATCTCCCGCAGAAAAAAAACAAGTGGCACAACAATTAGCGCCTTTTTATTATTGCGGTGAGCAGGATTTTGTCGGCACGGCTATTTATTACGGAGCCATTATTTGTTTTTTGTTTGCGTTGGGTGTTGTGCTGGTACCGGGCAGCGTTAAATGGTGGCTGACGGGTGGAGCGTTGTTTGCTATTTCATTGGCCTGGGGAAAACACTTTTTCCTGAACCATATTTTTTACGATTATCTGCCGATGTTCAATAAATTTAGGGCAGTTTCTATGGCACTCGGATTGGGACAATTGTGTTTTGCGGCTTTGGGAGCATTGAGCCTGCAGGCATTTTTCAGCCCGGATATTTCAAAAGAAGCGAAAAGACGCGCCTTATTGATAGCGTTGGGTACCGTAACGCTTTTTTGCATTGCGGCCATTTTTGTCGGTGGCGGAGAAGGTGCCAACGACAAAATGCTTGGTCAGAACAATCCGGCTTTCCCCAGTCTGCTGTTAGATGACCGTTCTGCACTCGTGCGCAGCGATGTGTTCCGGTCATTGGGCTTTATCATATTGGCATTTACTATCCTGTGGTTTGCGTTGAAAGGCAATATAAAATCGGGGATTGCCGTGGTAGCAGTGGCGTTGTTATCCTTAACTGATAACTGGCTTGTCGCCTCACGCAATATATCTTCCGATAAATATCAGACCCGCAAAACAGCGTTGTCGCCGCCCAAAGAAAGCCCGGCAGATGGGCAAATAAAACAGGATAAAGACCCGCATTACCGGGTACTTGACCTGTCGAGGGGTGCTATTTCTACCAATTACATACCTTCATATTTCCACAAGAGCCTCGGTGGTTACCACGCAGCTAAGTTGCAGCGATTCCAGGAAGTGGTGGATACTTTTTTGGGTGCTGATCTGGCAGAAAATCTGCACATCGTCGGGATGTTTAACGCCAAATACCTCATTTCACAAAAAGGAGATGTTATCCCCAACCAATTAGCGCTGGGCAATGCGTGGTTTGTGCGACAATTTAGGGTAGTGCCGGATGGTGACGCGGAATTCAACGCCCTACACCAACTCAAACCGGGAGAGAGTGCCGTTATACAGGAGGCTCAGGCGGGCAGTTTGCAGGGGTTTTCAATACAACCGGACAGCACGGCTACGATTAAACTGACTTATTATCACCCCGACAAGATGGAATACGAATATTCGGCTAAGACCGAACAGTTAGCGCTTTTTTCAGAAATGTATTACCCGCCCGCTAAAGGCTGGAAATGCTATTTGAATGGCCAACCCGCACCTGATTTCTTTAAAGCCGATTATTTCATACGGGGTATGCGGCTTCCGGCGGGCCAAAATCAAAAATTGGAAATGCGTTTTGAGCCTAAATCTTTTTACCAGGGCGAAAATATTGGGCGTATCGCCTCTGCATTGGCCTTGTTATTGTGCTTTGCAGGCTTGTTCTTTTTCTTCAAAAAAGGAGAAACCTTAGGTGCCGGGACCACGCTGACCGATATGGAAACGGAAATGGAAAAAACGGAAAAGAAAGTAGTGGCACCACCACCTGCGCCAAAACCGAAAGGAAAAAGATAGATACTTGCTGTATTGCTATCTTGACCTAATTGATTGGGTTTGTTGATTGGACTACCTTTTTTATATTAATTTTTCAAAAAATTAAAAAAAAATCTTAGGTTTTACTAAATTTTTTCTTTTTGGCATACGTTATGTAGTATATTATATGCTTCATACAATAGAAACGGTTTAGTTAAAAGCCCAACGCTGCAACAGCGTTGGGTTTTTGTTTTATAATACTACAACCTGATAAATATTTTTCGCTTGTACAGTACCCAACATACGCACCAGATTAACGCTGTATAAGTGAGCGAAAACAGTAAAGATCCCCATGGCCCGTCGTTGATCCGCGCAAAAATATGCTGGTAAATCCATTGAAAAGGGGTGTGTACATCTCCATTGGCATCTGTATTTTTAAAGATATTCATTGTTTTCACTATTACTCCCGATAAAACGAAGGCTATCAATGGGTTGGCTCCAAAAACCAGGAACGGTTGAGCGGGTTTTCGCCAGCCTTTGATGTCGAATGCCCAGATGCAGGCACTCAGGAAAATCATGGCCAACCCGCAGGTATACAACACATAGGAACTCGTCCAAAGGGGTTTATTAATGGGAAAAATTTCATTAAAAATTAAGCCCGCAACACCAATTATCGCTCCATTTTGCAATAAACGCAGGCAAAGTGCTTGTTTTTTAGTGATTTCGTTGTCTTCTCGGTTATTGGCATCTGCAATCCAACTACCCGTGAGGTATCCAAAAATCACATTGACCGCCGCCGGAATGGTACTAAGCAACCCTTCCGGGTCGAAGGGAACACCAAATTTTTTGTACAAATGGCTTTCTCCCAGCAGCGTCAGGTCAACCTGGCGCACTAAATTCGTTTCTTTCGAAAATGGATCGTCTCCACCAAAATACCATAAGGCTAACCAGTAACCCACCAATATGAGACCGGCAGCAACCATCAGTGTCCTCTTCGACAGCAGCACACACAAGAAACCGGCAAGGCCAAACGCGAGACCGATACGCTGTAAAATCCCCATGATGCGCAATGAACCCCACACTTTGTCATAAAACGGATAAGCATTAAGCGCCAATCCTACCAAAAAAATCAACCCGGCACGACGCAGGAGTTTTCCGCTAATAACTGGTGTGAGTGTGCCGTTGGAGGCAGATAAAGAGAACCATAAAGCTACGCCCACGATGAATAAAAAAAACGGAAAAACCAGATCGGTGGGGGTGCAGCCATGCCATGCCGCGTGCCGCAAAGGCGGAAAAACGTGCAAGCTGCTACCAGGTGTATTTACCACAATCATTAGGGCAATGGTGAGGCCGCGAAAAAAATCTAAGGAAAGGTAACGCATAAATTTCGTTGGTAATTGGTCATTGAGGGTCAATACTTACTTTTTTGAATATTTGTTTTCCACATTTTACCGCCATGCGGCGAACGGATTGCTGCAAAGGCATTTTCAACAGAGATTCAAGTGGATGCCAGCGAAAATCTCGCACTTCCGATAGATTGGGGCGGGTGTGCCCGGGTACCCCCTGAAACAGAAATCGAATATCATAATGCGGATGTTCCGGTATTTCGCCTTTAGCCGGTATCAGGTGAATATCAAGGTCAAAAACGTGGTCAAACACTGGTTGCGCATTGCGCAAGCCGCATTCTTCCATTAATTCACGTTGTGCGGCCGCTAAAAGCGAATAATCTTCGGTTTCTACATGGCCACCGGGCTGAAACCATTTATCCAAAACCCGGTGATGAATCAACAAAGCCTGATCACCCGGTTCATCAAATACCCACGCAGAGGCAGTGAGATGGCCGGCCAAATTTTGTCGCTGCCAGCATTTTTCCTGATGCTTTTCTACAAATTCCAAAGTCAGTTTTCTAAAAAAAATCTCTTCTTCAAACTCGGATTTATGCTGGTACAACAGCGAAAAAACATTATTTAAATCAATCATAAAACAATCTATTAAACGGTGCAACCAGCATTTGGAAGATGAAAACCGATGGCAAAGATGCTGCTTTTCTTTTCAATAGTACTGTTTTTTGAAAAAAAATGGAGTGTGTGAAAAAATTAGAGCGGTTATTAATGGTCTCCCCCTATTCGACACAAGGTAAGGAGCAATTGTTTTTGCTTTGCTACTGATGCAGATATTGAGATAATATTGTTAAATTACTGAAAATCAATGATTTAATAAGCATATTAGCGGTACTCGCCCGGTCAATATGCTGGTCAATCAAGATTTTAAGTCAACCCAATATTCGCATTACTTGTAAAAATCAATACCTTTGCCTGATTATCCATTTTCAACGTTAACCTGGAATTTAATGACTGCTGAAGAAATACTGCGCCAAATCAATGCAAAAACATTTGCTCCTGTGTACTTTTTACACGGGGAAGAATCCTATTTTATTGACCAAATAGCAGATGCCATAGAAGCCAATGTCCTGCCTGAAGCAGAGCGGGGTTTCAACCAAACGATTTTATACGGGAAAGACGTAGACCACCTTACGCTCATGGATTACCTGCGACGATACCCCATGATGAGTGAAAGGCAGGTGGTTATTTTGCGAGAAGCCCAAGATATGAAAGGGTTAGCGGAACTGGCTCCTTACATAGAAAAATACATGCCTACTACGGTGTTAGTGGTATGCCACAAGCATAAAAAATACGATATGCGCACCAAATTAGGCAAAAACCTGCAAAGTGGCGGGCATATCGTTTTTGAAAGCAAAAAACTGTACGATAATCAGGTGCCTGACTGGATCAGTGCTTATTGCAAATCAAAAAAATTGGCAATAGAAACATCTGCGGCCGCACTCTTAGCAGAATACCTCGGTACGGACCTTTCTAAAATAGCCAATGAATTGGATAAATTATCCCTCAATCTATCTGCCGGAATTGCTGTTTCCACCACCCATATTCAGGAATTTATCGGCATCAGCAAAGAGTACAACGTTTTCGAATTACAAAAGGCATTTGCTACCCGTGATTTGGCCAAAATTGCCAGAATCCGGGCGCATTTTACCGCTAATATCAAAAAAAACCCGTTAATCGTCTCTGTTTCCAGCCTGTACACCTATTTTTCAAAAGTCTATATGCTGCATTTTCTGCGCAGCAGCAGCGATGCGGAAATGGTTAAAACCCTTGATCTCCGCTCCGACTGGTTTTTAAAAGAATATAAAATCGCACTGAATAATTATTCGCTCGCGCAGACCACACAGGTAATTCACCTGTTAAAGGAATACGATTTACGCGCTAAGGGGGTCAATAACGACACGACCAACACGGATGAGGCAGAATTGATGAAAGAGCTATTTTGGAAAATACTGAATTAATTTTGAATAACTGGTATCGAGATTATAGTGTTGTGTGTACCTGCTTAAACTAATGGTTAAAAAATATTTATACTTGTAAAATGTATGTTATACGTAAACGACCCCCGGCAAAAAATCGCCATTAAGCCATTCCTAAATGAAAATTTCCTGTTAGAAAATGATATTGCGGCAGAACTCTTCCATGATTATGCAAAATCACTGCCGATCATTGACTACCATTGCCATTTATCACCGGAACAGATAGCAGGAAATTACCGATTCAGGTCCATCACAGAAATATGGCTGGAAGGTGATCACTACAAATGGCGCGCCATGCGTACAAATGGCGTGCCGGAACGGTTGATCACCGGAGCGGTTAGTGACTGGAAAAAATTTGAAGCATGGGCGCAAACGGTGCCGGCCACCATGCGCAATCCGCTATTTCACTGGACGCATTTAGAACTTTGGCGCTATTTCGATATTCATCAGGTGCTGCAACCCGGCACTGCGCGTGCTATATTTGAGCAGGCAAATGCCATATTGCGCCAACCGGAAATGACCACACAGGGCATTCTGCAAAAAATGAACGTAGAAGTGGTCTGCACGACCGATGACCCGACAGATACGTTGACTGCCCACCAGCAATACAAAAGTACCAATGGCCAATTAGCCAACCATCACATCAAATTATTGCCCACATTTCGCCCGGATAAAGTCATTTTGATAGAAAAAGAGGCATTTATTGCTTATGTTGGAAAATTAGCCACTGTTTGTAATACAGAAATTCGCTCCTACACCGACCTCCTGAATGCCTTGTCGCAACGTATGGATTTCTTTGCTTCAATGGGTTGTGTGCTGTCCGACCACGGCTTAGAAAGGCTGTACGCAGCAGATTTTACTGAAGCGGAAGCCAATCAAATTTTCAGGAGGCGATTAGCTGGCAAAATAATCACGCCCGATGAAGTGGAAATCTATCAGTCTGCTATCCTGTTTTTTTTAGGCGCGGAATACCACCGCCGAGGCTGGACACAACAATTCCACCTCGGTGCTCTGCGCGGTGCTAATACGCGCCTCCTGACGACTGTTGGCCCTGACACAGGCTTTGACAGCATTGGCGATTACCGCCAGGCCATTCCGTTGGCCCGCTTTTTAGATCGGTTGGACAGCAGTAATCAATTAGCAAAAACCATTTTATATAACCTCAATCCGGCGGACAATGAGGTTTTTGCTACGATGATTGGCAATTTTAATGATGGCTCCATACCCGGCAAAATACAATGGGGCAGCAGCTGGTGGTTTCTCGACCAAAAAGACGGCATGGAAAAACAGATCAATACGTTGAGCAATATGGGTTTGCTGGCCCGCTTTATAGGTATGCTGACCGATAGTCGCAGTTTTCTTTCCTTCCCACGCCACGAGTATTTCCGCCGAATTTTGTGTAATTTGATTGGAAAAGACGTAGTAAACGGTGAATTACCACATGACATGGGGTTGTTGGGTCAATTGGTGCGGGATGTGTGCTATTACAATGCTAAGGAACGGATAAACAATAACTCAACCATTTGATGTGATTCCTTTCCGCCCAAACTGCCCATCTTTTTGTTTAAATAAGTACCAAACTAAGATTAGTTGATATCATGATATTGGGATATTATTTCACTGCACCCTTGTGCCTCCGGACCGATTAAAAATCTGAATCCCTTTTTCCCCTGCACGCATGGTACGGCTGCTTTGCGCGCCGAAGGAATTACCCCAATAGCATTCTACGGCCCGGCGTTGCCCGTTGGAAAGTGATAATTCGGCCCGGACTTCATCGGGGCGAAGGCGGATCAGGCGACCTTTTGACGGCTGTACCGGTTGAAACACGCGCAGGGAATCGCGGTTTTGGGTAGCCAGTATTAACTCCCGATCTTGCCCAACGATGAGCGTGGCCAACCCGCGTCCTTCTTTCGGAATAATAAAATGGCTTTTTTCCATATTGACTGGTGTGAATTGCCAATTGCCGGTATTGAGTAATACTAATCCATTGAAGGCATCGGCGCGGCCCTGCTGGAGTTCCATGCCGTAATCGTTACCACTAAGTAACAGATCGAGGCGTTCGTCGCCATCTACATCGTAGGGGAGGATGCCAAAGACCGGTGCCAATTGTGCTTCGTTGGGCAGGGCGTGCAGGGCAAATTTGCCGCCGCCCAAGTTTTCTATGATACTGGTTTGCAGCTGGGTAGCGGAAAGTATCAGTGCGCCCTCTAAATCTGCTGGTGAAAAAATATCCTGTACGGTGGCTATGCCATAAGCGCCATAAGTATTGATTTTTTTGCGAATGGGCGGCAATTGTTTCACCATATCTTCACGGGGATGGTAGAAATATTCGTGTTTTTTGCTGAGGGAATCGCGCCAGTAGCAGGAAATAAAGGGGTCAATGGAATTATTTTTATCAAAATCCTTACCATATACCCGTAGCGGCTCTTCCCCGGTACAACGAAAATACAGATTTTGCCCAAAATTGCCCGCCACATAATCCATATCGCCGTCGTTGTCGAGGTCGGCACCAGCGAGGCTGTTCCACCAGCCGCGTTGGTCGGCGAGACCTGTGTGAGCGGTAATATCTTCTAACCGGCCTTTTTTATTGGCAAAAAAGGTCAGCGGCATAAATTCTCCCGCTAATATCAGATCAGGGGTGCCATCGCTGTTGAAATCAGTCCAGATAGCATCACTGATCATGCCGGGTTTGAGCAGGGCCGGGCAGGTAGCTTGTGTCACATCGGTAAACCGAGGGCGGTCTTTACCTTCCGAATCATTGCGCAGCAAATAGCAACGGTCGGGGAAAGGGTAGGAGCGTGGCAGTACCCGGCTGCCAACAAAAACATCAAGATCGCCGTCGCCGTCGTAATCGGCTGCTTTCACGCAGGAGCCATTTGCGCGAAGTATGGGCAGCGCTGCCGCGTCCACGTGAAATTTGCCTTTACCGTCGTTAACGCAAAGCACATCTTGATACAGGGAGTCGCCTTCGGGAAATTGACCACTGCCCCGCACCAGATAGAGATCGTTGTCGCCATCGCTGTCTGCATCGAAGAGGAGTGCGCCTGCATCTTCTTCCTTGATATCTGCACTTTTTTTGTATTGTACCTTTTCTGACCTAAACTGTCCATTAGGTTGCTGCCAAAACCAGGTTTCAGGGTATTGCCCGCTGCCGGTTATCAACACGTCGTCCAAGCCGTCGCCATTGGCATCCCCCACACAAAAAGCGGGACTATATTGCGACAATTTGTGCGGCAGGGTACGCTGGTAGTTAAAATCAATAAAATCGTTTTCCGTGTCTTTATAGTGCAGACCCGTTGATGATGTCACATTTTTAAAAAAATAAGACCCTGCCGTGGATGGTACAACGGTCGGTTGGGTGCTTTGATAATTTAGTGTAATCGTTTGATTTATAGGTATTTGTCGCTCTACCGAGCGACGGCCATCGGGCCAGCAAACGACTACTGAATCTACGCTTTCAGCGCTACCAAGGCCAAAATGCAGGGTGTTTTCCGATTTGGATAAGTAGCCTCTGCCGGAAATGAGGAAGGCTGTGTGTTGCTGTACGTTTGTATATGCCGTGGCTTTAGCCCCAAAAGCATCGGGATTTTTAGCTGCGCCTTTTAAGTTTACCCGCAGGTAGTGGTTGTTTTTAGCGGTTTTATTTTTGTTTGGATTGTCGTTGTTGCGAAACACAAAAGCCGGATCGTCAATATTATTCGTGATGACATCAAGATCGCCGTCGTTGTCCAAATCGGCATAAGCAGCGCCGTTGCTAAAGGACGGAAGGGTCAGGCCCCAATTTTGTGTAACATCCTCGAAGGTGAGGTCGCCTCGATTATGGAACATGAAATTAGAAGATTTTACTTGGGGTATCATGTCGTACAATTCTTGTTTGGTGGCCAGTGAGCTGGCGATGGATTTTCTAAATTCGGCATAATCGTGGTCGGTTACGTCGCGCGGGAATCCATTGGTGATGTAGAGATCGCGGAAGCCGTCGTTGTCAAAATCGGCTAACAGAGGCGACCAACTCCAGTCGGTTTCCTGCACACCAGCCAACAGGCCAATGTCGCCAAATCGCGGCAGGCCCGTTTCGGGGTCTATACCGGCATTGCGTTGCAAGACGTTTCGCGTGTATTGATACTCGTATTGGTACTGTTCATTGAAGAGATAGGTTTGGTAGCTGCTGCCGCTTTGGAAGAGTTTTTTGCGTTTGTTGTACCAGGGTTGCATTTCAGTAGCCACGAGATCGGGTCGCCCGTCATTGTCAATATCGCCGAGGTCGCTGCCCATGGCTGACATGGCCTGATGTTTGAAAATATCAGCGATGCGGTTAGTAAAGGTGCCATTTTTGTTGTTAATGTAGAGCAGGTCGTTGCTCAGGTAGTCGTTGGCCACATAAATATCCTGCCAGCCGTCTTCATTGAAGTCGCAGATGATGGTGCTGTGGCTGTAACCGGCCCATACAATACCTGCTTTTAAGGAAATATCGGTAAAAACGGGATGTTGCAAGGTGTCATTCCAGTCATTGCGCAGCAAAATATCGCGGGTGGGGGCGGTACCGTCTGACACGCGATGGACAAACTGATTGGGAAATCGGTGGTCAATGAAATTAACACCAATAAAAACATCAAGGTCGCCGTCGTTGTCACTGTCAAAAAACTGTGCATGAGCGCTGTGACTGGCGTTATCCAAGCCATATTCTTTGCTCATTTCTGTAAACCTGGGAATACCATTTGCGTCGTTTCCCTGATTGATAAATAACATATTGCGCCGTTGTTCGGGGTCAGGGCTAATACTATTGCACACATAAATATCCAATTTCCCGTCTAAGTTGATATCTGCCATATTCACACCGGATGACCATTGATACCGATTTTTTTTGCGTACTCCGGCGGTTTCTGTAATGTCTTTAAAATGTAAATTTCCTTCGTTGAGGTACAGGCGGTTTTCTTCCTGATTGGCTGAAAAATAGAGGTCATCCAGCCCGTCGCCGTTGACATCGCCGATGGCGATGCCGCCACCATTATAGACAAATTCCATGTCCATAATATTTTGTGTATCACGCTCGGTGATGATATTGGAAAAATCAATGCCCGTTTTGGTGGATTCTAAGCGGGTAAACTGGGTTTTTTCATTTTTGCAGGATGCTAAGAGCAGGCCTGACACGGAAATGAAATATAGCAATCTGAAGACAAACTGATTCATGGGGCAAAGATAAGGAACGGGTAAACAATAACTTAACAATTTGATGTGATTCCTTTCCGCCCAAACTGCCCATCTTTTTATTTAAATAGCACCGCTATTCGCCCAAAAAGATAGTTGTTTAAACAAAAATTAACATAAATAAAACTATCAAGTTATTATTTGCCCGTTCCTAACAGCAGTCAGAGTGAGTCTTTATGGATTCTTCAAAAAAACATTAATTTTCTGAACACATTCCTGCAAGGTGCACACAATTACTACAGATCAAGCAACTCTTTTGCTTTTTCAAAGGCCATTGCCGACGTTATTCTGGCCAGACATCGGTTGTCTCCCCAAATGCATTCAGTGCGGTGGCAATCGCCACAAGGCAAGTCGGCAGAAGTAAAACCAAATGATTTTTTGCCCAGCGGAATGCCCCAATAACTGGGAGATGCTCCCAGAAAACCAATGGTCGGTACCTGATTGATCCAGCTGGTGTGCAATAATCCACCATCGTCAGATAAGGTCAGATTTACCCTTTGGACGATGTTGAACACTTCCCGGAGGGACGTCTGTCCGATCAGGTTGAAGCAGCTGTTACCTAAATTTTTTTCCATTAAATCTACCGTATACTGCATCCCTGGAAGGCCGAGTAATAAGAATTTCGTTGCCTTATCTACCTTCTCAAGCCACATTTGTGCAAATTCGAGGTATTTATCTGCACCCCATCGTCGGGTGGCGTACAACCCGCAGGCATTTAATACAATGAGTCGATCACTGCCATTCCACCCGGCTGCTATTAGTTTTTCCGTTCCTGAAGCATCATTGTGCAAAACAATTTTATCGCCGATTTCGGTGTCGCCCAAGCCAATAGCATTTATGGTGTTTTGGTATCGGTATGCGACATGAATTTTCGAAAAGCGGTCAAACTGGCACCAGGCCATCGGGAAGAGTGCTTTTCGGGTAATCGTAGAAAAAATATTGTTTTGCAAATCAATGACCGCATCGAAACGCTCAAGCAATAGCGTTGGGTAAATTTTTACCACGTCAAAACCCATTTTTCTGCCACCTCGTGCGTTTTTCAAGGTATGGATTTTTGAAAATACGACCATATTGCGGGGTAAGTCGGCATATTGTTTGCACACTAAAAGGTGCATTTCAATGGAGGGATGCAGTGTTTTCAAATTTTGCACCGCCGGCATCGCTACCAGTACATCACCGTACGTGTGCAGTCGAATGATCAATAATTTCCTCGGTAAAAATGGTTTTTTCCAGGGCCGTGCCTGAATGGCCTCTGAATTTGGAAAAATGTATTGCATCGGCAAATTTACTACTTTTTTGAATAATTTTGATTCTTGGTTGTATCTTTGCGCTGCTAAATCAATCATGCTCAAACCCCTAAGGAACGGGTTAACAGTAATTTGGCCATTTGATGTGATTCCTTTTCCCGCTAATTGCCCATCTTTTTGTTTAAATAGCCCCCGCTATTCGCGCAAAAAGATAGTTATTAGAGCAAAAACTAATCTACCTAAAAAGACTAAGTTTTACACAGAACATTATTGACCCGTTCCTAACTATTCATAATAAATTATTTTAATGCGTTTTTTAATTTTTTTAAACCTAACTTTTTTAGCGTTTGTTTCCTGTGCGCAGCAAACCGATAAAATAGGTGTCGGCACCTCCGTTCCTGCTGTGGCAGCCACCACTACTCCAAAAGGGTATAAAATGTATCACCACATCAAACGCGGTGGCCCGACCCCCAAAGTAGGACAAATCGGTATGTTTAAAGTAGAAGTATGGGCCAACAAAACGGCATTACAGCGCTCCAAAGGGGCGGGATACCGTTTGGAAATGATAGACCCTGCTCAATTGCAACACGTACCACCCATGCTGGATGCAGCCTACCTGATGAGTGCGGGCGACAGCGTTACCGTTTATCAGCCAGTAGATGAACACATGCGTGATCTGTTGCCGCCAGAGGCCAAATCTGCCACGGAAATTCGCTTTGAATTGGTGCTGTTGACCATTATAGGGGAAGAAGGCAAAGCCCAAATGGAGACGGCCGCTAATGCTTATGTGCAAGAGATAGAACTGAAAACAAAAACCACGGCTCAAAGCTATGCAGCCGGTTTACTGAACGCTCAAATCAAAACTACTGCATCCGGGTTGAAGTATTATCTTGAAACCAAGGGAACTGGCGCGACAGTCAAGCAGGGAGAAGCCGTATCTGTCAACTATTTTGGTGTTTTAACCGATGGAACACCCTTTGACAATTCTTTCAAAACGCGTCGCCCAATGGTGTTTCCTGCCGGTGGCGGGCAGATGATTCCTGGTTTTGATGAAGGGGCCATGTTGTTGCATCATGGTGATCGCGCCTATTTGTTCATGCCCGCTAAATTGGCTTATGGTACTCAAGGCTCTGGCGGAATTCCACCCAATTCAGAATTGATTTTTTACATTGAAATGTTGTAAAGGGGGTTGGGTTTAATAAAAATCAACGCATCAACAAATCAACGTCTCAACAAATCAACGTCTCAACAAATCAACATGAATTCCACCCGGGAAGAAAAAATACGCAAAGTGATTCAACAATCGCAGCCTGATTTGGCAGTGGTATTAGAAAATATCTTTGATCCGCTCAACATCAGCGCTGTATTGCGTTCTTGCGATGCAGTAGGCGTTCGGGAGGTATTTGTCGTTTATACAAAAAAATATTTGGACAAACGCGGCTTGGTATTGGGGAAAAGAACTTCTGGTGGTGCCTTCAAGTGGATAGACGTGTATGTTTTTGAAGATTTGCAAACGTGTTTTCGGCGGGTAAAAGAGCGCTATGGACGTATCTTAGCCACCCATCTCAGCGCAGAAAGCCCTTCTTTATCCTTGTATGAGACAGACTTTTCTGAGCCAACTGCTTTGCTGTTTGGCAATGAAGATGAAGGGGTCAGCGCCGAAGCAATCGCCTTATCTGACGGAAATTTTGTTATCCCGATGGCTGGTTTTGCCGAAAGCCTCAATATTTCCGTTGCGTGTGCCGTTACGCTGTTTGAGGCAAAACGGCAGCGGATGGTTAAAGGCTATTACAGTGATAATCTTAGGCTGAATGCAACACAACAAGAACAACTTTTTGAGCGTTGGAGTGCTATGTTGAAAGAGAAATCGTGGATGCAGCAGTATGCCGAGCCGGTAGAAAATGATGCTCCGCCGCTGCTGCCTGTGTATGCGCACCGCGATCCAAAAATACCACCCAAAAAACAAGTAAAACCCGAACCCCTCACCAAATTCGAGTTATAAGTATGGATGTAAGTTTGGTCATTCCCCTCAAAAACGAAGCGGAGAGCCTGCCGGAATTGGAGGCATGGATTCGTCGTGTGGCGGAAGCTAACAATTTGGTTTATGAAATACTCTTTGTGGACGACGGCAGCACGGATGATTCCTGGAAAGTTATAGAATCACTTCAGACAACCAATCCCCACGTCAGGGGCATCAAATTTCGCCGAAACTACGGGAAAAGCGCTGCCTTGCATACCGCATTTCAGGCGGCAAAGGGCGATGTGGTAATTACGTTGGACGCAGATTTGCAGGATAGCCCCGACGAAATATCGGGTCTTTATCGCATGATTAGGGAGGAAGGGTACGACTTGGTGAGCGGCTGGAAAAAGTTACGGCATGATCCTGCCAGCAAAACCATTCCAACAAAACTTTTTAATGCTGCTACCCGTTCCATGAGCGGTATTCACCTCCATGATTTCAATTGCGGCCTGAAAGCTTATCGGGGTGAAGTGGTAAAAGCCATAGAAATATATGGTGAAATGCACCGCTACATCCCGGTATTGGCAAAATGGGCGGGTTTTTCCAAAATTGGTGAAAAAGTGGTAGAACACCGCGCCCGACAGTATGGATATTCCAAATACATGGGCTGGGAGCGGTTTGTCAACGGTTTTTTAGACCTCGTCTCTATTTGGTTTGTCGGGCGATTTGGCAAACGTCCCATGCACTTTTTTGGTATGCTGGGTGTTTTGTTTTTTATGGCTGGCTTCGCTATTCTATTTTTCCTGAGCCTTGCCAAACTGCTCTATCAGGAATACGGAATCGCCGACAGACCCCTGTTCTATTTTGGTATTTTAGCGCTGATTGTTGGTAGTCAGTTATTCCTCACAGGTTTTTTGGCCGAAATGATCAATCGGAATTCGGCCATTCGCAATCAATATTTGATAGAAAAGGAAATATAATTCAGATAAGTAGGTAAATAGAAATAATCGTAGTTTTTAATTTCATTAATTACCTTATTATCAAGGGTTTGTGAGACTGTGGACTGTGGACTACTTATAAGCCACTACACTAAGTATTGCAACAAATCTGGTTTATCATTCAGGTATTCATAATTGATATTCCGTTCTTGTAGTTTTCGCACTAAAACAGGAAAGTCTTTCGGCGATTTTAACTCCAATCCAACCAATGCAGGTCCTGTTTCGCGATTCGTTTTTTGCATAAATTCAAACCGAACAATGTCATCGGTAGGCCCTAAAATGTCGTTGACGAACTCCTTGAGCGCTCCCGCTCGCTGCACAAATCGAATGATAAAATAGTGTTTAAGCCCTTCGTGTACCATACTGCGTTCGCGTATTTCGCCGGTGCGGGTGATGTCGTTATTGCCCCCGCTGAGCACACAAACCACAGTTTTGCCCCGTATTTCATCGCGTAAATACGCTAAAGCTGCTATGCTCAGGGCACCCGCAGGTTCGGCTACAATGGCTGCTTCATTGTACAATTGCAGCATAACTGTACAAACCCGGCCCTCCGGCACGGTGATAACAGCATCTAAATTTTTCTCACATATTTGAAAGGTCAAATCACCTACACGCCGTACGGCTGCACCATCCACAAATTTGTCAATCTCCGGAAGGGTAGTGTTTGCGCCTTTTTCAATAGAAATTTTCATGGCAGCTGCCCCGGCAGGCTCTACTCCAATAATTTTTGTTGCCGGTGAAACGTGCCGAAAATAAGACGACACTCCGGCGGCAAGCCCACCGCCACCGATGGGCAGTAACAGATAATCAGGCGGTATTTCCGACTGATTAAAAATTTCCACGCCGACAGTAGCTTGCCCAGCCACTATGTGCGGGTCGTCAAAGGGATGAATAAAAGCTTTGCCTTCTGCTATACTATTGGCAATGGCGTATTCATAGGCAGCATCAAAGGTGTCGCCTCCAAGAATAACAGTAACATACTCACGCCCAAAAAATTCCACCATCTGCACTTTTTGCATCGGTGTAGTACTGGGCATATAAATGGCTCCGTGTACTTTCATCCGGTTGCACGACCAGGCTACACCCTGTGCATGATTGCCTGCACTGGCGCAAACGATGCCTTTTTGTAGCACTTCCGTCGAGAGTGATGCCATCTTATTGTAGGCCCCGCGCAATTTATAAGAGCGTACTACCTGCAAATCTTCCCGCTTAAACAGAATATTGGCTTCATAACGCTCGCTGTACAGCGAACTGTGCTGTAAAGGTGTCTGTAATACCACAGGTTTCAGCGTACGGACTGCCGCGAAAATAGTGTCTAAACGAATGAAAGGGCGATCGGGCAAAGTGCTCATGGTTAATGATTAATGGCACGGAAATGAATTTGTGGATAGTATTTGTGTGAATTTTTTTTGCAAAAAAAATTCACACAAATACTATCCACAAATTCATTTACCGATAAATTAGAAAAATGGCGTACGCTCTGCACTTGGATTGATCAGGAAAAACCGTGTATGGTGCTTATGCTTGGTAAGTAACGCAGTGCTTATTTACGCTGTTCCTGTAAATAAATTAGAGAACAGAAGAGATATTATTTTTTACAAAAAAATAATATCTCTTCTGTTCTCTAATTTATTCCTGTGCAGTCTCCGGCCTCAGGCTCCGCACCGCAGCGCCAGCCCTCCACATTTCACTTTCGCGCAATTCGCGCAGTTCTTCCTCCAATTTAAAGCGGTAGTCGCGCTCGCTATTGGAAGCGATAGATCGGGCGGCTTCTTTGCCTTCTTCCACGCTTTCATACAATTCTTTAAATACCGGTAGGGTAGCATCGCGGAATCTTTTCCACCAGTCTAAAGCACCACGTTGGGCAGTAGTAGAACAATTGGCATACATCCAGTCCATACCGTTTTCTGCCACGAGTGGCATAAGGCTTTGCGTCAGTTCTTCTACTGTTTCGTTGAAGGCTTCCGACGGCGTATGGCCTTTGCTGCGCAGCACGTCGTATTGTGCCGCAAAAATACCCTGAATGGCACCCATCAGCGTACCGCGTTCGCCAGTCAGGTCGGAATATACCTCGCGGCGGAAGTCTGTTTCAAACAAATAACCGGAACCAACGGCAATACCCATTGCAATAGCGCGTTCGGCAGCGCGACCGGTGGCATCCTGATACACTGCATAAGAAGCATTAATGCCGCGCCCTTGCAGGAACAGTCGTCGTACCGTCGTACCGGAGCCTTTAGGAGCCGCTAAAATGACATCTATATCCGGTGGTGGAATGATGCCCGTTTGATCATTGAAGGTAATGCCAAAACCATGTGAAAAATAGAGCGCTTTACCAGGCGTCAGATAGGGTTTCATTTTTGGCCACATCTCTATTTGTGCTGCGTCGCTCAGCAGGTTGGCAATGATGGTGCCACGCGAGCAGGCCTCCTCAATATCAAACAAGTCCACACCGGGTTTAAAACCATCAACGACGGCTTTATCCCAAGATTTAGAGTTTTGGCGCTGCCCTACGATAACGGCAACGCCATTGTCGCGCATATTGAGCGCTTGCCCGGGACCTTGTACGCCGTAGCCGATAATGGCTATGACTTCATTGCGCAGTACTTCGGCTGCTTTTTCAAATGGAAATTCTTCGCGTGTGACGACCGTTTCTACGGTGCCGCCAAAATTAATTTGAGCCATGATTGTAGTAAATGATGAATGATGCGTGATAAATGATGCGTTTTTGTCATCGTTTCACGCATTGTATCACTTTGTTTGTGAATAAATAAAATTTTTTATTGGGCAACTTTTTAGTATTCTTTTTCACCAATTGTTAAATAAAAATGTTGTTATGAGAAAAATATACTTTTTAGCTGGTGTTTTTATCCTGTTTTTAAGGAGTCATCTTGGGCTTTCTGCACAAATTAGTACTTTTGTGGGAGTAGAAGCAAAATTTAATAATTCCACTCAATTGTTTTACAATCCCCAAAAACCCCTTGAAGGGCTGTATCAGGCTGGTAATATTCAGACCTTTGGTATTGGATTTTGGGGAGAAAAGCAAATTTTCCCCTTCCTTTCCGGCATTGCAAGGATTAGTTTTTTGAGAAAAGGCAGTTTTGATTATGATATTTTGACGAAGGATGTATTTGAAAATAAATATGATTATTTGGATGTGGATTTTATTTGGTGTCTCAAGACTCGGCGGCGCTTTATTCCTAACATATACGGAGGATTGCATTCTGGCTTCGTCTTAAACCAAAAAATAGTGGGTGAATTTCATCCAAACAGCGCCAATATTGAATACGTCATCAATGAGTTTACCAATTTTAATCGTATGTCAACGGGGTGGGTTATGGGTTTGAAATACGCTTTAAATAACAAATTTCAGGTTGGTATGGAGATGCGACGTGATTTGTCACCCGTGATTAGTACCTTTGAATTTCAGATGTATAATCGGGTAATATCACTCAATATATCTTACATACTTATGCAACTATGATTGTTGTATTTGCTGTTACGCTTACGAAACCTTTGGGGTTTAGTAAGCGTAACTAAAATTTATATGGTGATATTTTCAATACAATGTATTTAAACCTCTTCGTAAATTTCCTCCGGTTCTTCCGCCAGATTGAGCAAGTGTTGATGAAACCTCCGCGACCACTTCAGTACCGCTACGCGTCCGCTTTTGGCGTATTCAATAACACCAAAAGGTTCTAACTTTCGCAATACTTCGAGCAATTCCTCTTCGTGGCCAGTTTTTTCTATAATAAAATAATCGGGGGTTATATCCAAAATTCGGGCGTGATAGGTACGCAGCAATTGTTCTAAGTTGCTGTTTTGCAAGCCTTGGATGGAGACTTTGAACAAGCCCAATTCCCGATAAACGACCTGATCTTCATCGTGCAGGAAAGCGCGATGAATTTCCACATTTCGCTCAATGAATTTTACAATTTTTTCTAAAGCCGCCCGCTCGGCCCGCACCACAAAAGAAAGTTTATAAACACCCGGAATTTCCGTTTCCGTAGCCATCATACTTTCTATATTGATGTGTCGCCGGGTAAATATAATGGCTACGCGATTGACAATGCCAACGCGATCTTCGGTGTAAACAGTGATCGTATATTGCATACTTTTGATATTGATTTGACGGTCTGTTGATTTGTTGATTTGACTGCCGACTGTTGATTGTCCCGACTGCCTACTCCAGCCTGATTTCCGATACCGAAGCCCCGGAAGGTACCATTGGGAATACGTTTTCTTCTTTTTCCACGACTACTTCCAACAAAAATGCTTTTGGATGGGACAACATTTTGTCCAAAGCGGCATCCAAATCATCCCGATCTTCCACTTTTTGGGCATCAATATAAAATGCTTCGGCCAATTTGGTGAAATTTGGATTGGTCATTTCCACAAAGGAATAGCGGCGGTCGAAGAACAACTGCTGCCATTGGCGCACCATACCGAGGAAGTTATTGTTCAATATGATAATTTTTACGGGAATGTTCGACTGGTAAATAGTGGCCATTTCCTGAAGGGTCATTTGAAAGCCCCCGTCGCCGATGATGGCCACTACGGTGCGATCGGGGCGACCCAATTGAGCACCCATAGCGGCGGGCAGTGCAAAGCCCATAGTACCCAATCCCCCGGAAGTAACATTGGTTTTAGGGGTGTTATACTGGAAATAGCGCGAAGTGACCATTTGGTGCTGGCCTACATCCGTGACGATGATGGCATCTTTCGGCGCTTTTTGCGAGAGCCGACGCACTACCTCCGCCATCTTTATTTTTTTGGTATTGGGCGCAAAATCATGTTGAATAACTTTGTCGTATTCCATGGCATCCGCCGCCTTAAAAGTTTGCCACCATTCGGGGTGTTCCTTTTTCTCTACCAGTGGTATCAGGGCTTCCAATGCCTCCCTTGCATCGGCGTGAACGGGTGCATCGGCTTTGATGATCTTATCTATTTCGGCTTCATCTATTTCTATATGCACTATTTTTGCCTGCTTGGCAAACCGCGATACATCACCCGTTACCCGGTCGTCGAAACGCATCCCGATTGCAATAATTACATCCGCCTGGTTGATATTGATATTGGTGCCGTAGTTGCCGTGCATACCTAGGTAACCGGCATACATGGGATGTTCCTGCGGGAAAGCAGAAAGCCCCAACAGGGTACAAGCCACCGGAATGCCCGTTTTTTCAGCAAAAGCCTTTATTTGCTCCGTAGCGCCTGACAGCAAAACCCCCTGCCCGCAAAAGACATAAGGGCGTTTTGCACTGTTGATGAGGGCTGCTGCCTTTTGTACCTGAAACAGGTTGAGTTTGGGTAGTGGATGGTAACTGCGGATGAACTCACATTTTTTATACTGGTAATCTAATTTGCCAAATTGGGCATTTTTGGTGATGTCCACCAATACCGGGCCGGGCCGTCCGCTTTGCGCAATGTAAAATGCCTTGGCTATGGCCACAGGAATGTCTTTTGCATCGGTTACCTGCACATTCCACTTGGTAATAGGCATGGTGATCCCCACCACATCTGTTTCCTGAAAAGCATCGGTGCCGAGCAAATGAGCGCTTACCTGACCGGTAATGCACACAATCGGTGTGGAATCAATCATGGCATCGGCTAAGCCGGTAACCAAATTGGTGGCTGCCGGACCGGATGTGGCAAATGCCACCCCGACACGACCGGAGGCGCGGGCGAACCCCTGTGCCGCGTGGGCGGCACATTGTTCGTGGCGCACCAATATGTGGTTAACCCTGTCCTGAAAGTCGTAGAGCGCATCATAAATGGGCATGATCGCGCCACCCGGATACCCGAAAATGGTATCCACTCCTTCCAGTAGTAAAGACCGAATCAATGCCTCTGCTCCGGTAATGTTTGGAATGACAGCATCAGGCACAGTGGCGGCAGGAGCAGGTGCTACCGGCTGTTGCGCATGGTCGTCGGTGTGATTATTAGGGTGCGTCTGTGACGCAGCCATCTGCGGCTGATTGAACACATTTTGCATATTTATAAAGGATACCTTGGTTTACAGATAAGGAACGGGGTTGCCATTGTAGTCTCCGGCGTTCTATTTCTTCGGGTGATATATCTAATTTTAAAATGTCATTTACTGCATCAATTTCAATGGGGTCTCCGTCTTCTACCAGCGCAATCAGGCCGCCATCGAAGGCTTCGGGAGTAATATGGCCGACCACAAATCCATGGGTGCCGCCGGAAAATCGGCCATCCGTGATGAGGGCCACATTTTTGCCCAGTCCTGTACCCATAATAGCAGAGGTTGGTTTGAGCATTTCCGGCATACCCGGCGCTCCCTTGGGGCCTACATAACGAATAACCACGACGTCTCCTGACTGAACCCGACCGGAAGTAATACCTTCCATGATTTTAAATTCACTGTCAAATACCCGGGCTGGGCCGCGAAAAAGTTCCCCTTCTTTGCCGGTAATCTTTGCAACACTGCCTTTTTCTGCCAAATTTCCGTAAAGGATTCGGATATGTCCGGTGGCCTTGATCGGGTTTTCTACGGGAAGTATAATATTTTGATTATCAAAATTTAAGGATGCCACATTTGCCAAATTTTCGGCAATGGTCTTTCCGGTAGCGGTCTTGCAATCGCCGTGCAACATCCCCTTGTCCAATAAGTAACGCATCACTGCCGGCACGCCGCCAATCTTGTGTAAATCTTCCATCAGGTATTGGCCGCTGGGTTTCAGGTTGGCTATGAGCGGCGTTTTGTCGCCGATGGTCGTGAAATCATCCTGAGTGAGCGGTACCCCCACACTTCTGGCCATGGCGATCAGGTGCAATACCGCATTGGTGCTACCACCCAACGCGGTCAGTACCGTGATGGCATTTTCAAATGCCTTACGGGTCATGATATCACGGGGTTTCAGGTCAAGTTCCAACAAAAGCCTGATGGCTTTGCCCGCTGCTGCACATTCTGCCTGTTTTTCAGGCCCGACGGCGGGGTTGGAAGAACTGTATGGCAAGCTCATGCCTAATGCTTCGATGGCAGAAGCCATCGTGTTGGCGGTGTACATTCCGCCGCAAGCGCCTGCACCGGGGCAGGAATTGCGGACAATGCTTTTGAAATCACCTTCGGAAAGTTGACCCGCCATGCGCTGGCCCAGAGCCTCAAAAGCCGAGATAATATTCAGGTCTTGACCGTTGTGTTTTCCGGGGGCGATGGTACCGCCATACAACATAATGGCGGGGCGATTGAGTCGGCCCATAGCAATGAGCGAACCCGGCATATTTTTATCGCACCCCGGCACTGCTATCAACCCGTCGTAATACTGTGCGCCACAGACCGTCTCAATGCTGTCGGCAATGATGTCGCGGCTCACTAAGGAGTAGCGCATACCCTCGGTACCATTGCTCATGCCATCGCTGACCCCGATGGTATGAAATATGAGTCCCACCAAATCACTGTCCCAAACACTTTTTTTTATTTGAGCAGCTAAGTCATTTAGGTGCATATTGCAGGGATTCCCGTCGTAGCCCATGCTGACGATACCAACTTGTGCTTTATTCATGTCTTCATCGGTCAGACCAATGCCATATAACATGGCTTGCGCTGCGGGTAGGGTAGGATCTTGAGTGAGGGTACGGCTGTAATGATTCAAGTTTATTGTATTGTTATATTGTTAAATGGTTGTGGTGTTGTAAAAATTTAAAATCAAATATCAAATACCTGAAATTAAACAAAAAAGCCCGCCTCCTGTCATTGAACAGGAGGCGGGCTTTTTACGATGTTTCCGCGTTTAAGTTAAAAGCGCCTACATCATCATGCCTCCGTTCGGTAGTGGAATAATCACTACGACGATGACGACCACCACCACGATAATAATACTGCTGAACAGACCTGTCAATTGACAGACTGAAGTATTAGTCCTAAAATTGCGGAAATAAGAAGTCATAAAACGGAAGCAATATAAATTGCTTTTAAGCAGCACAAAGGTAATGGTATTGTACTTGTTTTTTTACATCTTTTTTAAATAAACGATAAAATTCTGTTTTTAATAAAAAATTTAAAATAAAAGACTTAAATAATTTACAAAAAAGAATAAAATATATATTCAACAGTTATATAATCGTCAATTATTAATTACTTTTAATGCGCCTGCCATGGTGCAGCGGGTAAATAAAAAAGCCTCATTAGGATAACCTAATAAGACTTTTTAGCGGGAGAATAACGGGTTTCGAACCCGCGACCTCAAGTGCCACAAACTTGCGCTCTAACCGACTGAGCTATACCCTCCATCAATTGGGCCGCAAAGTTACATTATACTAAGCGATACCGCAAAATAATTAACCCAAAAAAACACAAAAAAGTTTCTTTCTATGGCAAGGTTTTTGTTTTTTTATCAAAAAAAATAAAATACTGTTGGGAATTGCAAAAATATTTAGATTTTTACGTCGCAAAACACCCAACAAAAGAGAAAATATTGCGTTTGTCTATGCAATACCCCCGGTTCAATATGGATTACCGCACTGCCAAGAGTTTTATTATCAATGAATTGCGTCAGGATTTATCCCCCCTGTTGCATTATCATGGCCTGCACCACACGCTGGATGTGCTGCGCATGTCAACGCATATCTGTGAGCAAGAAGGTGTTCGCGGGTATGATTTGACTTTAGTAAAAACCGCTGCGCTATATCATGACGCAGGTTTCTTAAAAAATGTTCACAATGGCCATGAACTGGAAGGGTGTTTGATTGTAAAAAAACACTTGCCTGATTTTGGCTATTCGGAGGCAGCATTGGAAACTATTTGCAGCATGATTATGGCCACGAAAATTCCCCAATCTCCCAAGAATTTATTAGAAAAAATTATTTGCGATGCGGATTTAGATTATTTGGGTCGCCAGGATTTTTATCAAATTGGAAATACTTTATTTGAAGAGTTGCAGGCCTATAAATTAATTGGAGATATTGAGTCGTGGAATAAAGTGCAAGTTTCCTTCTTGGCTTCGCACCATTTTCACACCCATACCAATAAATTATTGCGTGATCCCGTCAAACACCAATATATTGAAGAGCTGAAAAAATTGGTGGCTAATTATTAGGAACAATATATGCACTCCGCTTTTATTACTCGTCATTTGGCACCTGACTCGGATTTTCGCAGCCAACTGGAGGTGTCAGGGTGGTATGTCAGTGGTCAATCACTTGTTTTATTTGAACCAATTCCCTTTGAGTTGTCTACGGATTTTGATTGGATATTTTTTTCCAGCCAGCAAGCCGTACATTTCTTTTTTAAACAAATTTCACCATCCTATTTTTCGAATAATGCTGTTCCTTATTGGGCTGCTTTAGGTGCGGGTACGGCAAAATCTATGTCCGGCTACATCGGACGGGTTGATTTTACCGGAACGGGCGAGCCCATCAGCAGTGCCTCGGATTTCAAACGCCTTGCTGCCGGGCAAACAGTGCTGTTCCCGGGTGCCAGCCAATCACGAGAAAGTGTACAGTTGCGGCTAAAAACCTCTGTGATAGCTACTTCATTGTCTATTTACCACAATATTCCCACGGAAAACCCCATATTGCGAACGGAGGACGTGTTGGTATTTACCAGCCCAATGAACGTGTCCGCTTATTTTACTGCGCATGTGCCAGAACCATATCAGCGCTGTGTGGCCATCGGGCAAACGACTTTGCTGGCGTTACAGGAATTTAACATACCCAATGTGGTGGTTGCTGCCGTTCCGACAGAGGCCGGTTTGGCTGCAGCGGTCAAATCCACAGTCTGACAGTCCGACAGTCCGACAGTCCACAGTCGGCAGTCCGACAGTCGGCAGTCTGACAGTCCACAGTCGGCAGTCAATTCCTGAGTCCCCTCCGAAAAGTCGAAACCATCGTTTTTTTATGGTTTTTCACTCTAAAATAAAGATTAGGCGCACTAAAAACATCAAAAAAATGTAAAATTTTCGATGTTTTACGGCCAAATAGCCGTTTCAAAATGACACTCCAGACTTTTCGGAGGGGACTCATTCCTCAGTTCCTCAACACGCTTCTTCCCACATAATTATGCGGTGTCAGGCTTTTTAACTCCACCTTGATGGCCTCCGCGATGGAAAGCGTATCAATAAACTCATGTAAGTCCTCCCGGGTAATGCCCGAACGCCCACGGGTGAGCATTTTTAAGGCTTCATAGGGTTCAGGGTAACCTTCCCGGCGTAAAATAACCTGTATGCCTTCTGCAATAACCATCCAATTGTCTTCCAGGTCATCAAAAAGGCGGCTTTCATTGAGCACTAATTTGCCCAAACCACGCAAGATGGATTTAAGGGCTATGAGGGTATGCGCTATTGGGACACCCAGGTTGCGCAGGGCGGTGGAGTCTGTCAGGTCACGTTGCAGGCGGCTTATGGGCAACTTTTCGGCTAAATGGTGCAGTAATGCATTGGCAATGCCCAAATTTCCTTCTGCGTTTTCAAAATCTATGGGATTTACTTTGTGCGGCATGGCGGAAGAACCTATTTCTCCCGGCACTGTTTTTTGGCGAAAATATTCCATCGAAACATAGGTCCAAAGGTCGCGGCAAAGGTCAATCAAAATGGTGTTAATTCTTCCGATAGCCTGCATTTGGGCGGCAAGGCAGTCGTAATGTTCTATTTGCGTGGTATATTGGGAGCGCTCTAATCCTATGAATTCTTTTACAAAATTATCGGCAAACTGGCTCCAATCATAATCGGGGTAAGCAGCATAATGGGCGTTGAAGTTGCCGGTTGCTCCCCCAAATTTTGCACGGTGGGGTATGTTTTTAAGCATCCCCAACTGTATTTCAATTCGTTCGTTAAAAACTCGAAATTCTTTACCCAGCAGGGTGGGGGAGGCGGGCTGTCCATGGGTGCGGGCTAACATGGGTATCTGCGCCCAATCCAACGACAGTTGACGTAAATGATCGTTTACCCGTTGCAGCAAAGGGTAGTACACTTCCTGCAAGGCATTTTTAAATAAGAGTGGAATGGCGGTGTTATTAATGTCCTGTGAAGTGAGGCCAAAGTGAATAAATTCCCGAAAATCCCCCAGTTCTAATCCGTCGAATCGTGTTTTCAGGAAGTACTCTACCGCTTTTACATCGTGGTTGGTGGTGCGTTCCAGCGTTTTTATTTGTTCTGCATCGGTTGTAGTAAAATGCTCAAAAATAGCATTCAGGTCATCCACCTTACTTTCGTCAAAAGTGGCCAACTGCGGCAATTGATATTGCCATAAAGCGATAAAATATTGAATTTCAACAAAAACGCGGTATCTAATCAGCGCGTATTCGCTAAAATACTCGCCTAACTCTTTGGTTTGAGCGGCATACCGTCCGTCAACGGGGGAAATGGCAAAGAGCATGGGTAAATTGTTGATTTTACTATTGTTAAATTGTTGATTTTACTGTAAATCCATTATCTGTTACTTCTTCAACCGCTCCAAATATCCAGCGGGCAGTACATATCCCCTTTGCTGTGCTTTTCCTGCTGCTTCAAGGGCTTTTTCTTTTTCTCCGAGCTGATTGAGGGCCGCACTTCGGTAGTAATGTACGCTACCGTCATCGGCTTTGTTGGCAATGGCCTCGTCAAAATCGCGCAATGCTTCGGCATAGTTAGCCAGGAGCAGGTACACTGCCCCGCGATTAACTAAGGTAGTTCCTTTGGCTTCACCCCACTCCAATGCCTTTGTGTAATCTGCCAACGCCTGCGGGTAGTTTTTCAGGTGAAAATAGGCGGCAGCACGGTCATGAATGGCTCCGCCATAATTTGCCTGAAGGGCAAGGGCTTTGTCATAACTTTTTATGGCTTCCTCGTGACGCTGCAAATTGACTAAACACCCGCCTTTTTTTACATAAATACTGGTATCTGCGGCGCCCTGTTGCTCAAGGGTTTCAAAATCGTTCAAAGCTGCTGCATACCGTTTCATTTCCAGCAACAACAATCCTCTGCCTTTGATGCCCAACAGATGCATGGGTTCTAACTGGTCTGCTTTATTGTAGTCTTCCAAGGCTTTATCGTATTGTTTGGCGAGCATCAACTGATCAGCGCGATTCAGATAAGCCATATTGGAGGGGGTATTTTTCACGGCTTGATCAAATAAAGTCAGGCCATTTTTCCAAATGCCAGCCTGCTGCCAGGTGGCTGCCATGCAAGTTAAGGCAAATGCGGCTATAACGACCATGCCGACGTTGCGAAAGGCGGTAGATTGCGCTGCAAAATGCTGATAGGCATAACCCACCACAAAAAACACGCCTATATATGGAATGTAAGTGTAGCGCTCCGCTATAAGCGCTGATCCTACTGTTACTATTTTTAAGACCAACGCAATGTTAATAGTATAAAAAGCAAACCCGAAAAACGGGTTTTTATTTTTTCTTAAAGACCAAAACGCGGCTGCCGCCAGCACTAAAAATAGTAAGACACTCAGATAAAAACTGCCAGGTAATTCCGTCTTGTTTTCCGGATAAGGATAAAGTGCCGATAGTTTACCCCACCAAAAGGCTTTTTCAAGATAGGTGATAAAATTGTGCGCGCTGATGACCAATTTGTCGCCAAAAGAGTAAAGGTCTTTATGCAAAGCTTCCTGTTGTGCGCCAATGGTGATCCAACCTGCTATCAAAGCAACCGCAAAAAACGGTATTTTTTCTACCCAAACTTTTGCATTAGATAAAGATCGCCCCGCAAACCAATCGAGCAACAACAGCACGACCGGGAAAACGACGGCTGCCGGCTTGGACATACAGGAAAGGATTAACAGGAGCAACGCCAATCCGTAATTCAACCATTTTTGGCCATTCAAATACCCGATATACAGCAATAAGCCACCTAAAAAAAACGCGGCGTATAAGACATCTTTTCGGGCAGACACCCAGGCTACCGACTCTACATGCATGGGGTGAATGGCGAAAAACAAAGCAGTGATGTAAGCGATGCTTTGTTTGCGGTTACTCAGATGCAATACCAAATAATAGACTAATACGGTATTGAGCAGGTGTAACAGAATATTCGTCAGGTGGTAGGGGAAAGCATTGGTGGTACCGCCAAAAGCATGGTCAATACCCAGCGAAAGCATGGTAAGCGGGTGAATATTGCCCAACACATTTTCTGTAAATAAACGCGGCATATTTTCTGCATTCAGGGCAATAAACGGGTTGTTGACCACGTAATTCAGGTCGTCCCAATTGGTAAATCCTGCCTGAAGCGCCGGCAGATACAGGATAAAGGTCAGCGTCAATAAGCCTGCCAATACCAGAATCGGGCTCATGTTAAACAAGTCAGTGCTCGTCCTGACTAAAGCACTTGGAGTCGTTTTTTTTTCCTGCTGAACGACCGTTATTGGTTTTGCTTTTTTTTTCGACATACTGTATTGCTGCTGATTTTTGAGGGCAAAGTTCCCAATCATTCCGGGGAATACCAAATTTAAAGGTGTTATGAGTTAAAAAGTATTAAAATTTATATATATAATATTGATTATGTAATTTTTATTTATCGAAAAACCTCTTAAAAAAGACTACCTGATAATCCACTGCGCTACCCCAATAATCGCGGTTGTGTTTGCCTGGCCGCTCGGTGTACTCGTGCGGTATGCCTGCATTTAAGAGGTGTTGATGCAAGTCGCGGTTGACTTCTATGAAAAAATCATCAATTCCGCAATCAATCATCAATGGCAAATCATTGATTTTTAATTGATTAAAGATGTTAATCACTGAAAAAGCCTCCCAGTTTTTCCATTCTGTTACCGGATTACCCAGTACACCCTTCAAGTCCCAGTCGTTTTTTCTGAAGGGGCGAAAATCCACACCGCCGCACATACTGCCCGCTGCGCCAAACAATTCCTGGTGACGGACTGCCAAAAATAAAGCTCCGTGCCCACCCATGCTCAAACCTGCAATGGCCCGCCCTGCCCGGTTAGGGCGCGTATGGTAATAGTAATCAATAAACCTGATAACTTCTTTTGTTATGTGTGTCTCATAACGCACAGTAGAATCTACAAGGCTGTCAAGGTACCAGCTGTCGTACCCACCGTCCGGGCAAACGATCAGCATTTTATACGTGTCTGCATCCTGTTGCAATTGTGGGGCATCTGTTAGCCAACCCGCGTAATTTCCACTCCAGCCATGGAGCAAATACAAAACCGGATAAGGAGTACCCTGAAAAGTATAATCATCGGGCGTAATTACTACGCAACGAATAGATTTTTTCATGGAAACACTCCATATTTCTACGGTATCCACCTGGCCGGCGCGCAAAGGGTTTGGCATGACAAATAAACAAATCGTCAGGGTACAGAAATGAAAGATGCTGGAAAAATGATGAAATATAGCTCGGTTAATCATTTTTTGTGGTTGCACCAAGCGGCAAATTTATTTTTTCATAACACAAAATCCAATTTCCACCAGTATCGAAATACCATGCTTCCGGGAAAAGCGGTTTAAAATGGCGTTCAAAAAATCGCTCGGTGATGGTTTTATTGCCATTTCCTGCATAAAGCCGATTAAACATTAATAAACCCCCCGGAGCAAGTAGTTTGTCGCACGCTTGCAGAAATTCCGGTGTTTCAAATTGTGGAGGGGTGATTTCATCTTCAAAAATATCCACAATGACCAAATCGAAGGTTTCTTCACAAACATCCACAAATACTTCTGCGTCGGCGGTGACAATGTCTATCGGGCTATCCAGACGGGAAAGCGTGTACCGCAAGGCCATTTCAGTAATGGTTTCGTCCCATTCTATGGCTGTGTAGTAATATTTTTGCGCGTATTTTTTTTCCAATAACAACGGTACACTACCTAAGCCTAAGCCTAAAAGCAATACATTTTCGTAGGCACGTTTATCTAAGGCTAATTGCTCAAACGCGAGGTCGAAATTGTGGTACAAATCATCCCAAGAATAGATGGCATCACCACTCAGCAATTGTACCCTGCCGCGATCAAGCATGACGCTTAATTCGGGGTTTTGATCCGAAGCAGCCTGCTCCAGCAGGAGTGGCGTAAAGTGGGACAGCCATTTTTTCCAGAATGGAATTCGCATATTTTCTATACTTTTGCGCGGCAAAGGAACGCTATTTTTTTCAAATCCTCAAATCAGCGTATAAACAAATCAACGCATCAACAAATAAACAAATAAAGCCAGCCTTGCAACAAAAAAATATTCGTATAGCCGATTATAACTATCACTTGCCGGATGAACGCATCGCCCGGCACCCATTGGCGGAGCGGGATGCCTCTAAGCTGCTGATTTGGCAACAGGGAGCCATTCAGGAAGACATCTACTATCATATAGATCAATGGTTACCTCCCGAAACTTTATTGGTGTTCAATAATACCCGGGTTATCCCGGCGCGCTTGATCTTGCAAAAACCGGAAGGTGGTGTAGTGGAATTGTTTTGCCTGGAACCTGCCGGAGAGTTAAGTCAGGCGATGGCTCAAAGGGGGATGGCGCGATGGAAATGTTTGGTTGGCGGAGCCAAAAAATGGAAATCGGGCGCCATAATGCTGACAAATGAGCATTTTCAGTTAACCGCTAATAAATCGGAAACTTCCTTACCGCCCGCATCGGAACGCGGAACGCAATGGATTGATTTTCAGTGGCAGCCAGCACATCTGACGTTTTCAGAGGTGATTTCAGCGGCGGGGCAGGTACCCTTGCCACCGTATTTACAACGCCCGGCAGAAGCGGCCGACAAGGAACGGTATCAAACCATTTACGCTCGTACGGAAGGCTCGGTAGCGGCTCCCACGGCGGGATTGCATTTTACCGAGCGTATTTTTGAAAAAATGCAGCAACGTGGTATGGAACGGGAATACGTCACTTTACACGTTGGAGCAGGTACGTTTAAACCCGTGCAAACGGAGACCATTGGCGACCACGAAATGCACGCGGAATATTTTGAAGTTTCAGCCGGGTTAATTCGCAAATTATTGAAACAAAGCGGAAGCCCGGTGGTGGCAGTGGGTACTACCAGTCTGCGCACCTTAGAAAGCTTGTATTTGTTGGGTAATAAATTGAAATTAAACCCTGATTTGCCAGCAGAAAATCTTTTTATTCATCAGTGGGATGCTTTTAATCCGGCTTACACAACTAATTCCGTGGAAGAGGCATATCAGACCTTGATAGATTGGATGGAGGCGCGTCAGTTGGATCGGTTGGTAGCGAAAACGCAATTGTTGATTGCACCGGGATACACTATTCGAACCATAGATGCGCTTGTCACCAATTTTCACCAGCCAGCCAGCACCTTGTTGCTTTTGGTAGCGGCCCTGACGGGTGATCATTGGCGGGAAATATATGAATATGCCTTGCGCAGCGATTTTAGGTTTTTGAGCTATGGGGATGGCGCTTTATTGTTCAGGTAAGTTGCTTTTAAGCCGCACAAATAATTTATTTTCAATTTATTATAAAATAATTTATTTTTTAATGTTTATTAATTAAAATGGACCTGCTACTCAAAGATAAAGTATTTATTGTAACCGGTGGCGCACGTGGTATTGGAGCGGGTATTTGTCAGGTATTGGCTGGCGAAGGTGCTGTGCCGGTCATAGCAGACCGCAATGTGGTGGCAGGTACAGCGTTGATCGAACAACTCTTGGCCGCCGGATGCGCCGCACATTTTGTTCCGGTAGAATTGACTGACCCGGAAAGTTGCCGCCAGGCGATAGCGCAAGTACTCACCTTGACCAATGGACGGATTGACGGTTTGGTGAATAATGCCGGAGTAAACGACGGTGTTGGCTTAGAGCATGGTGATTATGAACGATTTATGGCTTCTTTGCACAAAAACTTGGTGCATTATTACCTGATAACACACCACGCTTTGCCAGCATTGAAAGCCAGCAAAGGCGCCATTGTAAACATTACTTCCAAAACAGCAGAAACTGGTCAGGGTGGTACTTCAGCCTATTCCGCAGCCAATGGCGGGCGGAATGCCCTGACCCGTGAATGGGCGGTGGAATTGCTTCCGTACAGCATCCGGGTAAATGCGGTAGTAGTGGCTGAATGCTGGACACCCATGTATGCTGAATGGCTGTCTTCCCTGCCCGACCCGGAGCAAAAACGATTAGAAATTACCCAACGAATCCCGTTAGATCACCGGATGACTACTACCGAAGAAATCGGTAATACTGTTGCGTTTTTATTGTCTGAAAAATCCAGCCACACAACCGGCCAACTGATTCACATTGACGGTGGTTATGTGCATTTGGATCGGGCCATTGGGTAGTCCGACTGTGGACTATTGCCTTCTTATCATCGAATCAACATAACACTTGTTTCGTGTACTTCTTTTTCTCCATCTAAAAACAACAGTTCTGCCCGGCAGATAAACACTCCGGGTTCTGCTTTCCGGCCGTTGGTGGTGCCGTCCCATCCGAAAGCGGCATCTCCAGGTGACATATTATTGGTTTCATACACGAGGTTGCCCCAGCGATTAAAAACAGAAAATCGTTGAATGTTGGACACGTCGTCACCACCCTGAACGTATAACCGTTCATTGCCATTTTTTGATTCCGGGGAAAATATATTGGGTATGTAAAACCTCCGATATTTACTCACGGTAACGGTTTTTTCATCCTTAGCCTTACAGCCATTGGAATCTATGGCCATCACTGCATAAATAAATGAATGACGCGGTTGGAGCATACAGGTGCTGCACAATCGGTTGCTCAGGGTGTCTGGTTGTGCTATTAGTTTAGCTGCGCGGGAGGGGTCGCTAATTTTGGTGCTATCCCAAAGTACAATAGCATCCCCCAACTGAATAGTAGTATCCTCTCCGAGGTTGACCAATAATTGCGCTGGTTCGGTAATGACAATGGTGGTGTCGAATAAACACCCATCTACGGTTTGGATTTGCAGATTATGTGCTCTGGCAGATAGTGTTGCGTATCGCTGTACATCAGATAAAGGTAATTTGTCAAAGGCAAATAATAAAGGCTTTTGACCGCCTTTGACCGCTACAACCTCGATTGCCCCGTCTTTTTCGCCAAAACAAGAAACGTGTTTTACTTTGGCTTCCATACCCGAAGGCACATCAGGAGGCCTTATCCGAATGGATTTTTTGGAAAAGCAGCCAGTCTCCGGATTGGTAACGGTTAATTGATAAACGCCCTCCTGTTCAATACGAGGGCGTGGCAAGGTGGTATCTCCAATAATTTTACCAATGCTGTCTGCCGACCAGAGATAGCGATAGATTCCGGGCGGCGTTACTTCAAAATCAAGCGCAACAGGTGTATTTGTGCAACTCAAATACCCGGTAGTATCGCCTTGAATGACAGGTTTATACAAATCGTCGAGCATTTTTATGGGTAAGCTGCTGGCACAGAGTGGGTTTTCCCGGCAGGCATTGAGTGCCTGTACACAAATTTGCCCCACCTGATCGCCAAAAGTGATATTGACTTTTTGCCCTTTAGAGGCCAATAGCACTACCGGCAAGTCCAGCGTATCTATTTTGGCACCTGCTGGACCATCCCAACGATAAGCACCGGCACCCGGCACGGCGGCTACCGAGTAGGTAGCAGTGGCACCCGGGCATAACGCTGTCGGGCCGGAAATGGCACCTACCATGCCTAATGGCGGCTCAAAAACGGCTTCTTTGGGAGAAACATCAATGGTGAAATCGCATTGGTCGCCGGCAAAGCCATCAATTAACAGAAAATAGGTGTAGCCGGGTGTTAAAGCCGCAGTGATGGAGACCGGCGTTGATGCACCGCCTTCCTTACCCATATTACAGGCAATCGGGTCTGCTTCGCAATCGGAATAAAGGGCTACCTGAACGCCGTCGCCATTGAAACAGGCGGTTGGCATAATAGTAAAGGTCGCACCCGAAGACCCGGCAATAAAACCAAGCCATTGTACATTTTCGATAGTACCCGTTCCACAAAATTTGGGAACCTGAACGGCAGGGAATCCGATGGTGCTGCCGGTATAGCCATCAAAGTTGCAAAAAATACAGGCATCGGCACAAGTAACTGCGGGCGTGAAACCGGAAGCACAGGCTTTTGGCAGTTGAGCTGAAAGGGTAGTGGATTGAAAAAGTAAAAAGGTTGAAAGCAGGAAGATTAAACGCATATAATCGGAATGAAGGCATGGGTAAAAATGTGACGGAATGACACCTGCGTCATTTTAGGAGCGATTAAAAATTATTATTTGAATGTTATAACGAAAAGTCAGAAACTAAATTTGCATCTTAACATATTTCATTATTTTCAATGACTTTTTTGGAACATTTATCCCGGTATTATGAAGTTTTTAGATGATTTTCGTATCTTTGCGCCTTCTTAAAAGAAAAACACGGCTTTAAGTCTGTAATATGCTGACAATTAACATATTATAGGCTTGAAACACTTTAAACATCAGCCTTATTTACTTATGTTATTGCCGATATATGCTTATGGTCAACCTATTTTAAAAAAAGTAGCAGTTCCTGTTCAACCCGATTATCCTGAATTGGCTGAATTGATTTGCAATATGTGGGAAACCATGGAACATGCCGAAGGGGTAGGAATTGCGGCTCCGCAGATAGGGCTTTCCATTCGTTTGTTTGTCATGGACACCTCCGATGTAACACGGGAAGGAACCCCGGAGGCAACTGACACGGGATTCAGGCAGGTTTTTATCAATGCAGAAATGTTGGAGGAAACTGGTCATCCCTGGACTTATGAAGAGGGATGCCTGAGTATTCCAAACATTCGGGGTGATGTAGACCGTCCACCAGTTATTCGCATACAGTGGGAGGATGAAAATTTTGAACTACACGAAGCCACCTTTACCGGGATCAATGCACGGGTAATCCAGCATGAATACGACCACATTCAGGGCTTGTTATTTACGGAGCATTTAAAGCCGCTGAAAAAAAGAATGATCCAGCGAAGGATGGAAAGCATTCGGGAAGGAAAAGTAACTACCGACTACAGGATGCGTTTTTTCAGAACTGTTTAGCCCCACACTGCCCCCCACAGCAAAAAAAGTAGTGCGTCTGACAATCATTATTTCTTGCCCTGTGCTTTTCGCTTTTTAAAATATTTAGCGGCCACCACCAGCAAACCAAAGGACTCCCCATCCTCCTTTACTGTTTTTGCGTGATGCGCTCCATGTGCCCGCAAAATGGCCCTTGAGTAACGGCTGTCCAATTGCCTGAACCAACTAAACCGTTGATGAATATACACATCGTGGATGAGAAAATAGGTGAGGCCATACAGAGAAATACCCACGCCAATAAAAAACACCCACCACTGCACGCTAGAGCCATAAATGTAACAAAACATAGAAGGGATGGCAAAAATCAAAAAAAAGCGGTCGTTTTTTTCAAAAAAACCATCTTTTTGGTGCTTGGGGCGGTGATGATCTTCATGCCAACGCCAAAGAAAACCGTGCATCACGTATTTGTGGGTAAACCAAGCCATAAATTCCATGCCTATATAAGCGGCAAGCGTAATAAGAATATATTGAAACATGAGTTGAAACGAGTCTGCTATAACTGGAATAATAGATATAAATGATTGCGGATGGTTTTAACAATGGGGACGGCAAATTGTTGCTATATTGCTATCTTCCATCGTCAACATTATTTTTTTGAGCCTTCTCCCGTCCTGATTCGGATGGTTTCAATTTTTCGGTCACTGACCAATTCAATGCAGTATTGATGACCATTCAAATCAATCATGGTACCTTGTTCCGGCAGACTGTGCGTAGCCATGACGACATAACCGGATAAGGTGCTGTAGGTGCCTTCCGGTATGGATAATTCAGGATATTTTTGATTGATGTAATCTATTTTCAGCCTGCCGGATAATAGATATTCGCCAGGTTCGGGCTGTGCTTCTATAAATTCTTCCTGATCGTGTTCATCTTCAATGCTGCCAAATAATTGCTCTAAAACATCCTCTAAGGTTACAATTCCTGCGAGACTGCCATATTCGTCCACTACACAGGCTATATTGGTTCTGTTTTTAATAAATTTATGCAATAAATCATCTACCGGAATACTGGAAGGCACAAAAGTGATGGGCATAATAATACTCTTCACTGTTTGTGGCTGGCTAAACAATTGTTGTACGTGTACATACCCTAAAACCTTATCTAAATCGCCATCCGCGATCAGTATCCGCGAAAGGCTGCTCTCAATAAATAATTGCTGCAATTCCTCTAAAGAAGACTGTGCGTCGAGGTGTACAATTTCCGGGCGCGGAGACATACAATCTCGTGCACGAACCGCCTTTAAATTCAAGGCATTCTCTAATAATTCCATTTCCACCTCTTCTTCACCCGGCGTGCCGGTTGCATTTTGCTGTACCAAATATTCTAATAACGCCGAATCGCCGTCTGTGGCTTTGTTTTTGTATATATGTCTGAATATGTATTTTTTAAATATTAATAAAGTTATAAATATAACAAAAGATAAAACCACAGGTGCACCCCATCCCGTGCCAAAAGCAAAAAACAGTACTGGTAAAATAATCCATGCGGTCAATACAAAAACAGCCGTCAACAGTAGTGTGGCGGCAAAACGAGGACTTCCTATACGAAGCGCAGAAGAGAATTTGGAGAGGTTGTTGATGATTTTAGTGTTTTAGTGGTTTGGTGTTTTAGTGTTTTGGTGTTTTAGTGTTTTAGTGTTTATTCTAATTCTTTCAATTGTTCTACTTTGATTCTGCCTTTAGGTACAATAATTTTCCAATAAGAAAAATCCTGATCTGCCTCTAACCCGTATCCGTACATGATTTCACCGGGTTTGGTTACTTTCACAAACTTATCGGTTCTTACTTTGGCCGTTTTTTCATCCCAAATCAATTCCTCTGTTTCTAATCTTTCCTGTTTTATGGTCGTCATCACCACACTGTCACGCGCCGTCACAATACCCTTTTCTTGCCTGCGCACGGCTGTTTTAGCGGTCAACACGCTTTTTATGGACTGATCCGGCGCTAAGAAATCAATTTTCACACCATTAGGAAACTCCTGCCTCGGGTTATCCCGATCGGAGTAATAATGCAATATTGGGCCGGATACCCGTACCCGCACTAAAGCGCTGTCGGAATAAAGAATTTCAACCTCCCGACCCACCTCCACATTGGTATCTTCTTGTGAATAATCTTGTTGCTTTTCTATTTGTTGACCATTGCAACCAATTAGTATCAGGAAAAAAGAGGCAAAAACAAGTTGATGCATGAAGGATGTTGATTTGACAGTCAACGCATTATCTTGACTGTGGATTGTACGACTGCGGACGCTGATGTTATCTGGCAAAATTTTTAAAAGCAAACCTAAATGCCAACAATAAACCAACCACCACCAGCAGTAAATAGTGTACTGGTATGGCGACAAAGGCAAATATGTGCGTTCGATCTAATAAGTACATCAGCATAAATGCGGCGGCTATCATGGTCATCAAGTTAGTCAGTCGCCCGGTGCCAGGTACGTATTCCCAGGGGACATTCCGACGAATAATAGAAAGGGTCAACACCATAGAAATGATCGGTACAACCTGAGTCAGAATATTTAGGTTGAAAATACTGCCACCGCGTTCAAATAAAAATAGGTAAACGCTCAAGGTTACCGAAAAGATGCCCGGAATACAGGCGGCATAAGCCAAAAGGCCGTGTAAATACTTCCAAGGGGACTCCAAATCGTTATCACGATCAACCCATCCAACCCAAAGGGCTAATATGGGTATGGCTAAGAAATAAACCACAATTACCTGCGGATGTTGGTTTAAATAATTAAAAAACTCTCCAAGCGTCATATTGTAAATATCTTTGCGGCAAAAGTAACGTATAATATTGGACTTGCAAGCACTATACCGTGAATTTTGTGATATTTATGCCGTTTCCCTCTATCATCAACCCTGGTGGTTAGATGCTGTATGTGGCCCGGAGCATTGGTCTGCGTGTGTTTCCACCGATAAGGGAGGCACCGTAACCGGCATTCTGCCCTATTATGTCACAAAACGTTGGGGAATAAAAGTATTGCTACAGCCTCCCTTGACTACGTATGCCGGGCCACTGCTATTTTACCCTGATCATCCGGAGTTTAAATTGAACAGCCGTTATACTTTTGAAAAAAAAGTTCAGACGCAATTGATTGCCCAACTGCCAAAGTATGCGCTCTTCAGACAACATTTTCGGACAGAAGTAATCAATTGGATGGGCTTTTATCAGGCTGGTTTCCAACAAAGCACCCGATATACTTATACCTTGGATACGTTGGTTTCGATGAACCACCTGATAGAAGGCGTAAAAAGCGGTACCCGAACCAACCTGAAAAAAGCGGAAAAATATTCAATTATTTCCATCGAACCACGGATGGCTGCAACTATTTTTGATTTTTATACGGCTGCTCTGAAGCAAAAAGGGCTGCGGTTGCCCTGCACGAAACAAGTGTTTTTGCCATTACACGCGGTTTTGGCGAAAAGAGAACAGGTCGCTTGTTTTGTGGCTTTCGACCGGGAAGGGCATATCCCTCAGGCGGGGCTGTATTTGGTTTTTGATGCACACAGCGCCGGGATATTGCTGAGCGGCGTGTCCGCTGAATTTCGCCATACGGCCGTTATGCACGGGTTGATCTGGGCTGCCATTGAGTTTTGTCATGCGAAAAAATTAGCCCTTGATTTTGAAGGCAGTATGGAACCCGGGGTTGAACATTTGTATCGTTCCTTCGGGGCCACGATGGTACCCTATTTCAAGGTTTGGAAATGGTTGAATGGGTAAATTATTATTTACTCGTTCCTTATCTTGTACAAAACCCACCCATCTTGTAGGGTCAATACGGGGTGCAGCACATAGTGTTCTTGCAAATGTTCCCAGTTGAGCATCGGGTTTTTTCCTGCCCATTGAGCAGCAAGGCGCTGTTCATTAAATAAGATATACGCTCCGATTTCAAACGAATCGTACCGGTTTGACCATAAATTAACGTGTTTTAATTCCGGCAGGTAGGTTTTTAAGGCAATATCCAGATCAAAGGCATACAAGGTATCATCGGATTTCAACGTCATTTTAAGCGTATTGGCAGTGTTGATTTCTAAATGATTTCTGGCTATTATCGGCTTTATGAACCATACGGCACCGGCAATTTGACAAAAGAACACGGCAAGCAGTACCCCGTAGGTCGTTTTTTTAAAAAAATACCCACCGTAGGCGAAGAAACGATCCCATGCCGGAAACAATAGCAATAGCCAAAGCGTATAAGCCGGGAGCAGATATCTAAGATTCTGATGTGCTATACCTCCCAGCAGTAATAAATAACAAAGGAGGCAGGCTGCCAAGATTTTTTTTGCCGGTAAGTGTATATCTGTTTTTTTAAATAACAGCAATAAGCCCGGCAACAAAATGCAAAATCCGGGGTGCAAAATTGGATAAAAAATGATGTATAATAAATTGATGACCAAATAAGAAATATGTCCGTTGATATTTTCAAATGAAGCCTTAAATAAATTTAGCAGCGACCATTGAGATACCAAAGAATGCTGGAATAAATTTAATCCGACACCATTTTTTAATACAGAGAAAACCATGAATACCGATATCCCGATCATTCCTGAAGCCAAAACAGATAACCATTGTTTTTTTTGCACCATTAATAGTAGAAACACAATAACCAATGGCAGTAATAAGGCCGCCATGGCGTACCTTACACTAATAGCGGCACTGGTAAAAAACGCGAAATAAAGTATTTCCCGGATACTTCGAATTTCCAACGACTTTAATCCGCTTAAAAGCGCTGCTAATGCCAGAGCCAAACCCAAAGAATCAGACATGGAACAGATACCAGCCCGAATAAACAACGGAGCACCCAAACACAATAATCCAATAAATGCCAAACGCGACAAACGAGTAGTGCCGGGGGACAATACAATAAGTAATCTTTCGAGCAACAGCAGGCTTATCCCTGCTGCAAGGATAGAAATTGCTTGTAGAGAAAAAATAGCCGGCAAGTTAAATACTTGAAATAGTGCACCTAAGAACGGGTATCCGGGGGCAAAATCGAGGCTTCCCTGTTCAGTAATATTAAAAAAATGCCCGGATAATACGCTTCTAAAGGCAAGACTCTGACGCAAATATTCGTGTGCATCCTGACCATACAAACCATTAAATTGTAGCGCAAGTGCTACCAAAGTTAGACCCAAAACACCGAATAAAAATTGCATCAAAATGTTGAGCGGTTGAGGGAGAAGTTGAGCGGTTAAGGGGTTTAGAATGTTGAGGGGTTAAGAGCGGTTGAGGGCTTTAGAGCGGTTGAGGGGTGTTGAAATAAACGCGGTTATAATTTTTTACAAGAATCACACAACCAAACAGTTGAGAAACTAATAACCAGTAACTAATAGCCACTTACCTGCCTCCGTAAACCCTAAATTTGTCTAATAAATTACCTAATATGGTTGCCTCTTCTTCTGTCAAGGCCGACCCTATGGCATTAGAGCCGGTGTGAAACTGATCTATATTAAGGTCGGCAATTAATTGTTGACCCTTTGGCGTTATGCTTATCATCACAATACGGCGATCCTCTTTATGGGTGATGCGATTGGTAAATCCTTGCTCTTCCAATTTGACTACTAACCGGCTGACGTTGCTGCTTTTGTCCAACATCCGCGCTTTGATATCCAGGATGGAAAGACCTGTAGGAAAGCTGCCATTCAAGATTCTCAAAATATTATATTGCGGATTGGTCAAGCCGAATGGACGCAATTTGCGGGTAATCGCACAGTCTAACCAACTGGCAGTAAATAAAATATTCAAAAAAGCCCGTTGGCGAGAGGGAATAGGCTTGGAGGTTTTAATTTCTTCTTCTAATTTCATGAGTATACATTTGAAAGACAGATAGCCTTTTTTATGTTTTTATTTTGAATGGCTGTCGAAAAGATGATCGTATACCTTCGATTCGGCAGGAAAAAGCGCTGAAAAAGATTGTTTATAGTTAAAATAATGATGAATTGAAACAGGTAGTGCCGATACCTCCGGCAATCCAATGACCGCTTCAATAAATGGCTTCGACTGACCGCTGACCGTTTCCAACCGTTGCCAGACATCGTCTTCCGAAAAAAACGGCCACGGCTCCTGAGGGTAGGTAAGCACTAATGCTTTAGCAAATTCATGTAATCCTACATTGTACCATTTAGACGGTTCTGCAAAGGATTTCATTACCTGTTCTGCCGAAAAAAGCACGCACCCGTCAGGCTCAAACAATTCAGATGCATGGGCAAATGGATGCTGTTCAGTGGGAAACGGTCTGGGATACACAATCACTTTTTCAAATTTTTCAAACAAAAAAACAGGCCGGTTGAAAGTCAATATGACCGCCTGAGCAGCCAATATAATTTTTACATCTAAGGGTAATTCATCTTCTGGCCAGCCCACTGGTATCCAGTCTGTACCCATATTGAATAACATAACACGATCTCGAAATTTTTGTTTTTCATCGTTGTCAAGCGCTTGATAAAAACTACAAAACCTCAGCAGCAAGGCTTCCAATTCCGGGCTTAACACAGGAGGTTTTTTTGAGTGCCACCACCAGTCAATTTCGTTTTTTAAAATATAGACCAATGCCACAGCAACCAGAAAAGGGATTATCCAGGGAGCATATTTTTCATCTACTTTCCAGGCTAAATATAAAAATAGTAGCGTTGGGATAGCCAAAATGGCTATTACACGGTTTGAGAACATTATGAGTATGACTAAGGAACGAGTAAATAATAACGGCTCTTTGACAATTTTAGTGGTGGTGACGTTTACTAAACTTTTAAAATTTAGTAAACGTTTGATTAACTATTAGCGCAAAAAGATGGTTGTCTGACCCAAAAATGATCAACCTGAAATAACCAACTTATTATTTACTCGTTCCTGCGGGCTTTGAAGAACGTTTTAAATTTTTGTGCATAAATTTTTTCTCGCAAAGGTACTCATTTTTTATACATCACGTAAGGGGTTACAGTAGATTTCACCTGAAATAATATGCCTCCACTTTTTAGATAATAAAATATATATTATTCGTTTTGCTTTGCAAATGAATTAATTGGATGGTGCTGGTATGATTTTTTGCAAAAAAATATACCAGCACCATCCAATTAATTCATTCCCGATAAAAAAAACATAACTTTGCCCCATGCAACATGATGACAGTTTATACAGCGAAGACCTCGCACCCATTGCTACTAAAGATCGGCATTGGAACACTTGGAATTACGCAGCATTGTGGATTTCCATGAGTTTGTGTATTCCCACTTATATGTTAGCCAGCTCACTGATAGAAGGGGGAATGAACTGGAAACAAGCCATCGCTACCATATTTTTGGGAAATGCTATAGTACTGATTCCTATGGTACTCAATGGCCATGCCGGGGCCAAATATGGCATCCCGTTTCCGGTCTTTGCCCGGGCAAGTTTTGGCGTAAAAGGGGCCAATATTCCGGCCATGTTGCGCGCCATCGTAGCTTGTGGCTGGTTTGGTATCCAAACCTGGATTGGAGGAAATGCCTTATTCCAAATGCTCAAAGCATGGGTACCCGCAGCCGGAACCCTGTCGCCGGTGTTTCCGGCATCCTGGGGATTAGAAACCGGCCCGGCCATCACCTTTTTCCTGTTTTGGCTGCTCAATATGTACATCGTGCATCTTGGCGTGGAAAGTATTCGCAAATTATTGGTTTTCAAAGCAATATTTTTGCCATTAGCCGCATTAGCCTTGTTTTTTTGGGCGGTTATGGCGGCTAAAGGGTTAGGCCCTATACTCAATCAACCTGCCAAATTTGCTAATAGCGATCAGTTTTGGGCCTACTTTTTCCCGGCCCTGACCGGCATGGTGGGCTTTTGGGCTACCTTGTCACTCAATATTCCCGATTTCACCCGTTATGCGGTAAGTCAGCAGGCCCAAATCAGGGGTCAGGCCATAGGCTTACCGACCTCTATGACCTTATTTGCTTTTATTGGTGTGGCCGTCACCTCTGCTACGGCCATTGTATATGGGCATACGATATGGGATCCGTTAGTATTGGCTGGTAAATTTGAAAATAAATTATTGGTCAGTTTTGCCATGATAGCCGTCGTCATTTCTACCTTAGCCACTAATATAGCGGCCAATATTGTTAGCCCGGCCAACGATTTTGCCAACCTTGCTCCCGCAAAAATTAATTTTAAAACAGGCGGATATATCACCGGAATCCTGGGAATCCTGATATTCCCCTGGAAATTAGTAGCCGACCCAACCGGTTACATTTTCACGTGGCTGATTGCTTATTCCAGTTTACTCGGCCCGGTGGGCGGTATTATGATAGCAGACTATTATTTTATTCGCAGGAAAAATTTAGTGACCGACGATTTATACACTAATAAAGGCATTTATGCTTACACCAATGGTTTCAATATAAAAGCCATCATGGCATTGTTGCTGGGTATCTTACCCAATATTCCAGGGTTTCTGACAACCATTCAGGTACTGTCGGCAGATGCTGTGCCCGTATGGATAGCCAATTTGTACCATTATGCGTGGTTTGTGGGTTTTGCTGTGTCGGGCATGGTGTATTATTTTTTGATGATGAAGAGGCGTAGATAGTGTAATGCAAATGAATCAACTACCAAACCGATAAACTAAATAGGTAAATAGAAATAATCGTGGTTTTAAATTTCATTAATTACCTTATTATCAAAGGTTTGTAAGACTGTGGACTATTGACTGTGGACTACTTAACTCATTTATGGATAAAAAAACATAACAAATTTTTATTATGATAAGGATTCTTCAATGTTCCGGATGATCTGGATAGATTGTCTCAATTAATGCGCAGCCATACTTATTGACTGTGGACCACTTAACTCATCATTCATAACGCATCTTGCATGAAAATACTAATAAAAAACGGCCGCATTGCCACCGCCACCGACGACTTCATCGGAGATATCCTGATTGACGGCGAAAAAGTAGCTGCCATCGGCAAAAACCTGTCAGTAACGAAGGATGTTGCTACTACCATTGATGCAACCGGAAAAATCGTTATTCCCGGTGGGGTAGATCCCCATGTTCATTTGGATATGCCCTTTATGGGCACTTTTTCGAGCGATAATTACGAAACAGGTACCCGAGCAGCCCTGTTTGGCGGCACCACGTCTGTTATTGACTTTATTTTGCAAAAACAAGGCAATTCCCTGTATTCGGCTTTAGCAGAATGGTCGGGTCGCGCCACCGGAAATGCGGTAGGAGACTATGGCTTTCACATGGCAGTGACCGATTTTAACGAAAAAACAAAAGCGGAAATAAAACCTTTGGTAGAAAAAGAGGGTATTTCTTCTTTTAAAATGTTCATGGCCTATCGCGGGGCATTGATGATTGATGATCGCCAAATGAACGGCCTCATGCAGGAAGTGCGCGCCTGTGGCGGTATCGTGACGGCGCATGCTACCAACGGCGACATGATTGATTACCTCGTGGCCAAACACCGCACGGAAGGAAAACTCACCCCGCTATATCACTATTTATCTCAGCCGGAAATAACAGAAGCGGAAGCCTCCGGGCGTTTTGCCGATTTTGGCCTGTACAACCGCTGCCCTGTTTATATCGTACACCTCACTTGCGAAGGAGCGCTCAATGCGGTGCGGCGCGCCACCATGCGCAACCAAAAAGTATTTGTAGAAACCTGCATTCAATATTTGCTGTTGGATGCCAGCTTGTATGAGCGACCCAATTTTGAAGGTGCCAAATGGGTAATGTCCCCGCCTTTGCGACAAAAAAAAGACCAGGACACCCTTTGGGCAGGTATCAATCAGGGTTTGGTGGAGGTGGTTGGCACCGACCATTGCCCATTTTCGTGGCAACAAAAACAGATGGGAAAAGATGATTTTTCCAAAATCCCCAACGGACACCCGGCCATAGAACACCGAATGGAATTACTGTATTCAGAAGGGGTACGCAAAGGGAAAATCAGCCTCAATAAAATGGTGGAAGTAGCCTGCACCAATCCTGCTAAAATATTTGGTATGTTCCCGCAAAAAGGCACCATTGCGGTGGGTTCTGATGCAGATATTGTACTCTTGGATCCCAAAGAAAAGCACGTGCTTTCCGCCAATACTCACCACATGAACACCGATTACTCGGCTTACGAAGGCTGGAAAGTGCAGGGCAGAGTAAAAACCGTATTGCTGCGCGGGAAGGTAGCCATTCAAGACGGCCAATGCCATGTAAAAAAAGGTTACGGAAAATTTATTAAAAGATCAAAAGTGTCTGGTATTATATAACCGGATACTATCCCTATCACCCTTTTCAGATCATCCAAAACATCGAAAAATTTGTTTCATAATAAAAATTTGTTACTCGTTTTTTGGTAAATGACTTAGTTGATTTACCAACCAAATCAGGCTGCTCGCAAAAATATTTTGAAGAACAATTGAGCGAGTATGTATTTTTGTTGCAAATTTTAATCGTATGGACAGCAAAGAAATTTTAACCGTTTAAGTTATTATTTACTCGTTCCGTAAAACCGTGATTTTATAAATTTACCGTTTTCCGTGAATAATCCATATTTGTTCCGCCTGACCTTTACAACATCATTTATACAAACAAAGTCAGCTTATGAAACTATTTGCAATTATTCTGATTCTTTTTGGTGCATTTTCCTGCCGCCTGTACGCACAGTGCGAGAACCCTACTATCCCTTATGGACAAATTGGGGTGGACACCAACCGGGCCTATAAAGTAATCGCTACCGCCGATGGTAATTTTGTCGTCGCTGGCGGATGGAACTCACAGGCATACCTGCTCAAAATCAATGCACAGGGCCAGCAAATTGCGTTTCAGCGCTACGGCAGCGCCATTGGCGGCAAATCTTCCTTCCGCGACCTTGTTGAAACACCCGACGGCACGTTAGTCGCCGTCGGAGAGTGCCAGCAATGCGGTATTGCCGGAGACTCCTTATCTAAAGTAGTGGTACTCAAAGTAACCGCAAATTTAGCGTTGGATGCCACTGCCAGCGTTAAAAAATTAGGTGCTGTTACTTACCCCAACGGGTATGTATCCCGTAATGAACAGTTTTCTCCCAATATTCTGCGTAAAGGTAACGGCGGATACGTACTAGCCACGGCGGTAAGCACCGGATTGGGTTTGAATCCGCAAGATATTGTATTTACTCAACTTACTGATAATTTGACAATCACAGGAATAACCCTGCACCATACCGGGTTTTTTGAAAGCCCCTATGAAATGGTGGCAACCAATGATGGTTTTCTTTTGGCCATCAACCGCGCCTTTGCGCCGCAGTGTGTTTTATTAAAACTAAACCCTGCCGGTACCGCGCTGTGGAACAAACCTTTTACAGCACCTATCGTCCGTGGTTTAACCTGGGTTTCAGGATCAGATGAGGCCATCGTAGCCGGTGCCCGCAGCGCCACTGCCGGACAACCCTCGCAACAAGCATTTGCCATGCGCTTCAACGCCACCACCGGAGCCATGCTTGATTCTTTGCTTTGGGGCGATGCTTTAGCCGACGAAGCCTATGACATTCAGGCGACTGCCACCGGAAAATTGTTGGTTGCCGTACAGCAGGCCCAACCCAATCCATTTGGAACCTACACTATTTCTCGTATTTACCACCTGAATCGCAGTCCTTTACAAATTGATCATTTTCAAACCATTCCCAACCCCGATAATATTACCAATATGAACACCACGGCATTGGTTGCGCTGTCTGCCGATGGTGACGACTTCGCAGCGGTCGGGATTCGCGGCTTTTTCAACCGTTCCTTTTTCCACCTGCGTCGGGGGTGCAATCCCCCTGCCCCGGTCAAAATCTTTCGGGAAACCTATGGCGTTATGGGCAATGACCGCAGCGAAGGCCATAAAGTGGTATCATTGACCGATGGTTCCTGTATCGTGGGAGGGCATTGGCAAAATTTTGCTACCTTAACTAAACTAAATTGTGCAGGAAAAGTGTTAAAACAATCTAATTTTGCGGCTATCCTCGGCGATACTTCGGTTATTAAAGATATATTGTCGTTCCCGGATGGCAATTTGGTGGTAACCGGGGAAGTACGACGTTCCGTAACGGGCGGGTTGCGGCGCAATCGTATTTTTGCGTTCCGATGCAACGCCGATTTTGTAATAGATGCCGCTATTGGCTTAAAGGTGTATGACATACCCGGAGCAACGGCCTTCAACCATAACAGCCCTGATATTGAACCATTTGGCAACGGATATGCCCTGTCTTTTACCAATGATTTTTTTGGAGGCAACCTGCACGTAGTCACCCTCAACCAGCAATTGTCATTGGTGAGCAATCAGATGTATAATCATTCTTTTATTGAAAGTGACCCTTCGTTGGCTGTGGAGGGCACCACACTATGGGTGGCCGAAAACAGTTATATTTTTGGGGAACCTGCCAAAATATCACTTTCAAAATACCGCGATGATGACGGTGACGGGCAGCCGGAACTGTTGTGGGAGAAAAAATGGATCGGCGGCAATCCGCATTTGCTGGTGTTGCCCGGCGGGCAGTTGCTCCTCACTGGCAATAAATTGCAAACCGTGGCCACAAAACCGCAGGAAGCCAGCTTCCTATACCGGCTCAATCCAGCAGATGGCACCATATTAGATTCCCTGTTTTTTGCCGTACCCAATGCTAATAGTACTCCTACTGATTTGCGGTTCAGCCCCGACGGATCGGCCTTGTTAAGCCTACAGTACGCCTATATTTTTTACAATCCCCAGGCAGCACCCGTGCATAGGGTACGCATTTTGCCAAAATTAGCGGTGCTCGGTACCCATTATTTGACAAGCGATAATGAATTTATGCCACAACATATCCGTAGTGTGGCTGCTGCCAATACCGATGGCTCACAGTTGGTGGCTACCGGATGGGATAATACGCCCCTGAATCGGATGTTTTTATGGAGTACTGCGGCACAAACCTGCAACGCCATTCCGATAGCAATACCAGATTTTTTAGCCTGTTCATCCAATACACTATTGACCCCGGAGTGTCCCAATTACCCACTTTGCCAGCCACGTGTTATCCAAAATGTGGTCTATCGTACCGCAAAAAACGCAAAAGGTGTGGATGTCAATTTGGACTTAGACGTTTACCTGCCGCGCACCATTGCCGACAATCCTGCTACCCTGCAAAAACGCCCGTTGATGATTCTGGTACACGGGGGCGGCTTTATTTTTGGCAATGAAGATGTTTATTCCAACGCCGCCATTGCTTTTGCGCAGCACGGGTTTATCGTTGCCTCCCTGTCGTATCGGTTGGGTATGCCCAACGATTCTATTTGTGGCAATTCTCCTCAAGAGGCCATTCGTATGGCCTATCGAGCCATGCAGGATACCCGAATAGCCTATAATTTCCTGCTGACCCGCACAGCCCAATACCATATTGACCCGGAAAATATATACTTTCACGGGTTTAGTGCAGGTGGCTTTTTGGCCTTATCCACTGCGTTCTGGAGCAACGACGATCTTGGCATTCTGGGGCCGGCTGTCAGCGATCTTGGCCCGTTACCCGCGCTGAATCAGCCTCTCCGGGCTATTTTTCCGATGGGGGCACCTGGATTGCTCAATAGCAGTTTTTTTGACCCGAACGAACAAACCATTACCTATATGATACACGGCACTTGCGATGAAACTGCATCGTTGCTGATGTCTACGCCCTCTTGTCCTGGTTGGGGTGCTTCCGCACCGGCCATCGCCAATGCCCAGGCCATCCACGACAGCGGCAGAAAACTTACCCTGCACCTGTACAAAGGCGGCGGACATGGTTTCGATAACCCATTAGATGAAGTAGCCGTTTGGAGCATCATCCGCGCTTTTATTAAAAATCGGGTTATCTGCGGCACCGCTCCCCAATACGAATGTCTTCAAACCGATTTTGACCTGCGCAAACCTTGTTCGGCAGTATCCTGTCCCCAAATTGTTTCGGCCTCCATTACCGGCAAAATAGCTGTCGCACGGCTGCAAATACAGCCCAACCCTACAACCGGACGCATCCGCCTCCGCTTGCCGGAAGATTTTGACGGCAACCTGGCTATTAGCGTCACGATCTTGGATATACACGGAAAAACAGTCCATACTGATACGGCTGGTACACTGGAAGCAGACCTCAGTCACCTTACACCGGGTGTTTATTGGTGTCGGGTTCAAGCCGGATTCCGAACGGTAATGGAGCGGGTAGTCCTGCACCCATAGTGGCACGGGAATGAATTAGTTGGTAGTACCTGCATGATTTTTTGCAAAAAAATCATGCAGGTACTACCAACTAATTCATTTACCCATAAAAACGCATAAAAATTTTTTTACTGAGGAATTTAGAAATATTAGTTCATGCGCACAGCAATAGTTAAGCAAAAGGGGTAGGCAGTTGGGGCGGAAAGGAATCAGGTAAGATTGTTAGGAACGGTGTCAGAATAAATTTGTAAACTTAGGTAGACTGGGTTTTGCTCAAACAACTATCTTTTTTCGCTAAATAGTGGGACTATTTAAACAAAAAGATGGGCAGTTTGAGTGAAAAGGAATTAGATAAGATTGTTACTTTATTTTGACGCAGTTCCTTACTTTATTTTAACACCATTTCTAAGGATATTCCCGGAAATTCATACCTTTGCCCATTGAAAATTGAGTTTCTCCATACTCCATATATATTGCCTCCATACTCAACTACGCCCTGCACTTGCGATTATTGCACACTTCCGATTGGCACCTCGGCCAAAAATTTAACAACCAGCAAAGTCGCGATGATGAGCAGGCGCTGGCCTTAGATTGGCTGCTTTCTGTCATTCGCACCGAACAACCGGAGGTATTGCTAATGACCGGAGATGTTTTTGACGTCAATAACCCGCCGATCACCGCCGAGCGGATGTATTATCATTTTCTGAATGAATTAAAAACCACTACGGCCTGTCGCCACGTGGTGATTATTGGCGGCAACCATGATTCCCCGTCCAAACTCAATGCCCCCCGCGAACTGCTACGGGCTTTCAATATATACGTAATCGGGGCAGCTCCGGAAAACCCCGAAGATGCCATCCTGACTTTAGAAGACAAAAACGGGCAACCGGAAATGCTGTTGGCCGCTATTCCATTTCTGCGCGAACGCGATGTCACACAGGGGGTTCCCGGCGAGGGGGTAGCAGAAAGAATTGCCAGAATCCGGGAAGGTATTGTGCAGTATTATGTCAAAACAGGAGAAACAATAACCCAAAAACTGACCGGATTACCCGGGAAAATACCAGTAGTCGCCACCGGGCATTTGGTCGCCACCGGCGCCTCCACCACCGAAGAACAGCGCAATATCTATCTCGGCAATTTGGATAATATCAGCGCAGCGCAAATTCCTGCCGTTTTCGATTATGTAGCGTTGGGCCATATCCACCGGCCACAGCGCATTGCGAAGCAGGAGCGGATACGATACAGCGGCTCCTTATTGCCGCTTAGTTTCAGCGAAATAAAAGACAAAAAAATCATATTATTGGTTGATTTTCAAGACAATGGAAGCCTGAACACCGTTCGGGAAATACCAGCTCCTGTCTTTCGTCGCCTGCTCACCTTACGTGGCACCTTTGATGAGTTGGCAGTAGCCATCCCGGCGCTGGCGCAGCCGGATGAGGATTTGCCAGCCTGGTTAAAAATCATTGTTTCCGCAAAAGATTTGCCAGCCGATGTGAATGAGCGCCTCCGGGACTTGGCAAAAGCCGCAGGTTCGGAGATATTGAGATTAGAAATTGAGCGGCAAGATGTACCTGATTCTCCAAAAGAGATGCCGGTTGAAAATCTCAAACTGTTGGCCGTAGAAGATGTATTCCTGCGTCGTTGTGAATCGGAGGGTTTTTCGGAAGCGGCTACGATACAATTGTTGGGTACCTTCCGGGAATTGAATAGCGAGTTGTGAAAAAACGGTAATTTAATATACAAGTCTCAAAATTTGGCTTTATCTTTGCAGCAAATATTTTTTAATCTTTAGTATTTTTTAAAGTGTAGCACTGCTCCCGGAGTAGTGTTTTTGAGTAACACGAATTTAATAATATGACCAATTTGTACGGAAAATTCTAAACAAAGTGGATGGCATGATTAAAAACGTTTTACTAAAATATTACTATTTTTTATCTCATGGAAAAAATTTACTCGAAACAGGCATTGCCTGTAGAGCCTTCTGCTGCTTATCTTTCCCTTCTGCGCCCTTCCTTATGGTTGATCTATGTGGCAATGTTTTTCTCCACCCAGTTGCTCCACGGTCAAACGCCCGTACCGATGGCATCACAGCCAGGCTTGAGTTACACGGAGAGTTTTGCAGATATTGCCAACTGGACGAACAATTTTGCCGCCGGCATTGGCGCTAATCGTTGGATCGGCAATGCAGTTGGTGGCTCCGGTACCATCCCGAATGGCACAAATATCACAACCGCTACCACTTCTTTTGTAACGAGTACTTCTGGCGGCGTACAACGTGGTAGCGCCCAGACCCCGGCGACGCAAAGCATTCTGCTACTTTCTACGGGAGCCACCGACAACGCCACGGCTTCGGCAATTGATTTTTTCATGGATTTTACAGGAGCCAATGCTGGAGTACTCAGCTTTGATGCCACCACGGTATTCAATTCCACGGGCAACCGCGTCGGCACTTTACGAATTTATTGGAGCGTAGATGCGACCACTTTTACCGAAATTCCTGCTGCTGCCTATTCCGCCACCAACAATGTGGCTGGCAGTAACACCTTTACCAATATCTTGTTGCCTGCGGCTTTTAATAACTCCGCTACGGCACGGTTGAGGTTTTATTACCACAATGGCACGGGCGGTACTACCGGCAGTCGCCCCAAAATTTCCGTAGATAATTTGGTCGTAACGGCCACTGCTATTACAGCCGTCTGTGCTATTTCCAGCGGCACCTTTAGCAATGCTGGCACCTGCAACAATAACGGCACCCCTGCTGATCCTTCCGATGATTTTTTCACGGCAGATGTGACCGTCAATTTTGTAAACCCGCCCGCCACGGGTACCCTGCAATTTGAACCCGGCAACGATGCCATAGCCGGCGGTGGTGCCTTATCGGTTTCTGTAGTGGGCCTCACCAGTCCTTTTACTTTTATAGGCGTACGTTTTAAAGCAGATGGCACCCCAACCGTAGTAGAAATCGAGTTTTCAGCCGACCCGACAGGATGTGTCAGAACGATCATCGGCCCGACAGTAGCCAGTTGTTCCAGTGGCATCTGTGCTATTTCCAGCGGCACCTTCAGCAATGCTGGCACCTGCAACAATAACGGCACCACTGCTGATCCTTCCGATGATTTTTTCACCGCAGATGTGACCGTCAATTTTGTAAACCCGCCCGCCACGGGTACCCTGCAATTTGAACCCGGCAACGATGCCATAGCCGGCGGTGGTGCCTTATCGGTTTCTGTAGTGGGCCTCACCAGTCCTTTTACTTTTATAGGCGTACGTTTTAAAGCAGATGGCACTCCGACTGTAGTAGAAATTGAGTTTTCGGCCAATCCGACAGGGTGTGTCAGAACGATCATCGGCCCGACAGTGGCCAGTTGTTCTACGCCTTGTCCTACCCTCGGTACCAGTGTTGTTAATGCCGATTGCGGGATCAATAATGGCGCTGTTAACCTGACCGTTTCAGGTGGCAGTGGGCCATTTGTTTATCTTTGGAGCAATGGGGGCACCACACAAAATATCACCGGGTTAGCCGCCGGCACCTTTACCGTGACGGTTACCAGTGCAACTTGCCCTTTACCTGGTGTTACTGCCACCGCCACGGTCGTTACCAAAGCTGACGGCATCCCTCCAACACTGACTTGCCCTGGCCCTGTCACCGTTAGTTGTACTAATCAGGTTCCTGCGGCAAATCCTGCTTTGGTATTCGCAACTGATGCTTGTGCTCCGGCAAATCCAACGGTTAGCCTGCAAGGAGATGTTATTTCTAACCAAACATGCCCAAACAGATATACCATTACCCGTACTTATCAGGCTACTGATGCAGCGGGCAATACGGGTACTTGCAGTCAAACGATTACCGTTAATGACCAGACACCACCTACTTTTAATGAAAGTCCGCTACCGGCGAATTTGACCATCAGTTGCACCGATCCGCTGCCTTTGCCTGCCACCCTGACCGCCAATGACAACTGCGGCGGCGGTGTAGCATTACCCATTATTTTTATCAATGAATTTCACTACGATAATACAGGGACAGATGCCGGTGAATTTATTGAAATAGCTGGTACGGCAGGTATTGATCTTTCTCAATATCAATTAGTTTTATATAATGGCAACGGAGGCGTTGTGTATGATACCGATGCCTTGACCACCTTAGGTACCATTGATAATGAAGGCGGCACTGGTTTTGGGGCAGTTCATTTAACTTATCCCAGCAATGGTATTCAAAATGGCGGTAGTGTAGCCGTGCCGGAAGCGGATGCAATTGCCTTGATCCGATTGCCCTCTACAGTAGTACAATTCATTAGTTATGAAGGTGTTGTGACAGCAACTAACGGCCCGGCAATGGGCATGACTTCTACCAATATAGGAGTACAGGAACCCGGTACCGATCCAATTGGGCTATCCTTACAACTCACCGGTATGGGCAATAACCCGAATGCCTTTACCTGGGTTGGCCCTTTGGCGCAATCACCCGGAACCCTGAATGCGGGACAGACCATTACAACGCCCCCAATTGTAATCGTCACCACTTACGCTGAAAGCAGTGTCCCAGGTCAGTGTGCCGGTTCCCGGATAGTAACCCGCAGATGGACGGCTACTGATGCCTGTGGCAATTCCAATACCCATACTCAGGTAATTACCATCAATGACAACGTACCCCCGGTACTGACACCTGCACCCGCTAATATTACCTTAAATGCCTGTGTAGACCCCATTCCTCCGGTACCCACAGTGATTGCTACGGACGCTTGCGACCCTGCGGGCATTATCAGCGGAGCGGTTTGGATCAATGAAATACATTATGATGATGCAGGCATTGATATGGATGAATTCATTGAAATTGCTGGTCGTACAGGTATTAACTTATCTGGCTGGTCATTAGTACTCTATAATGGCAATGGGGGCGGCACCTATAATACCGTTAATTTGTCCGGTGTAATACCAAATCAAAGTAACGGTTTTGGAACTGTATCTGTTCCTTATCCGCAAGATGGCATACAGAATGGAATGCCGGATGGCATTGCATTGGTAAATGGTGGCACCGTAGTACAGTTTTTGAGTTATGAAGGCACCTTTACTGCCGTGGGCGGTGCCGCCAACGGTATGTTGTCCACCGACATTGGAGTAGCGGAAACCGGAACCGAATTAGAAGGCCAATCCCTTCGCCTGTCCGGTAATGGTACTACTTATGCCGCTTTCACCTGGAATGGCCCGTCTGTTGCCAATCCTGCTACACCAGGCCAGATCAATCAGGGGCAAACCTTCCCGGCGGGGCAACCGCCAGTGGGTCTCCCGGTATCTTTTTCAACGGCCTCTTCTACGGTTGCAGGTTGTGCAAACGCACAAACCATTACCCGTACCTGGAGAGCAACCGATGCGTGCGGCAATACCGCCGTACACACACAAACCATCTTAGTGACAGATGCCGTAGCGCCCACTGTAACCTGTCAGCCGTTGACGGTCAACCTGCCGCTGACGGGTACCATTACCATCACACAAGCCAATATCTCCTTCACGGCTACAGATGCCTGCACCACAACTTCCGCACTGGTAATACTGCCCAACAGCGCAACCTACACTTGCGCAGAAGCAGGTACAACCCAAACCTTTGTCCTATCTGTCCGCGATGCCTGTGGAAATATCGGCACTTGTAATGCACCGGTAACCATTAATCCGCAACCGCGTTGTGTACCTAAAATTTTAATTGTTGACCCTTGTGTTTGCAAAAATAACGCCACCAACTTAGAAAATGGCCAATTTGGAGAACGAATTAAAATTGAATCTTTGACGGGTTTAACCTGGACAATTGTTGCCGTAGAAGGTTTGTACAATGCTGCAAGTGGCGCTCCGCCAGCTATTCCCCTGAATAATTTGTTAAATACCACGTTTACCGAAATTCCAGTCGGAAGCGGCGATTATTTTCTGAATGGTGTTCACGTGGACGCTTTGGGTTACACCATGACTGTACGCAATAATCGCGGGCAGGAATTGAAAGTGGGTAATCGTTGCGAATATCCAAATCCGGCCATTACTTCCAAGTTAGATGGGCCATTCTGTTTGTTTTCTCCGGCAGTGCCTTTAACCGGTACCCCCGGAGATGCCAATATTGTGAGTGCCATATTTACCATAAATGGCACAGCTGCAACGGTATTTAACCCAAATGTATTGGGAGTGGGCACCTATACCATAGAATATACCGTTAACGGTGGCACTCCGGTATCTACACCTTCGATAAATGGTGTACCTGCAAATGCTACATCCATTGATCCGGGTTGTATCATCAAATTGACACGAATTGTACAGGTACTTGCCACTCCTTCGGTTATTTCCTGCAACAACAATATACAAATTTCTTTAGACGAAGACTGCTCGGTACCGATCTTTCCGGATGATGTGCTGGAAGGCGACCGCCCGTGTTACGACGATTACGAAGTGATTATCACGAGCCTGAACGGCGTGACGAATTTTGGCAACACCGTGACCGGCGCCAATATCGGCCAGATACTGAAAGCCACCGTACGCCACAAAGTAAGCGGCAACACCTGCTGGGGTCGCCTGACGGTGGAAGACAAACTGCCACCAATCCTCGTGTGCGAACCCGTATGGGTGCCTTGCGCGGCGCAGGATTTCGATCCTTCGGATGACGTAAGCAGCGACAGCGGCCTCGATCCGCGCTACCTGACAGACGATGCCAACCTGCTGCCAGCGGGTGTGGACAATA